>JADMIO011545279.1_pt1 | contig 171280 bp, 167 predicted proteins | sample 8958161 | NCBI WGS metagenome assembly JADMIO01 (sample SAMN16585339, study PRJNA669376) | soil metagenome | isolation source: Crop rotation soil | place: USA: Cullars Rotation, Alabama | collected 2011 | reverse complement strand
CGCGACAACTTGTCCACGTGGAATTCTAAGCTTAGGATCCCAATGTGCTGGAAAGGCCCAGAGTTGGCCGGCGGGGATGATCTTGCCGGGAGTCAGCATCGCTCCGGCGGCGAGCATGCCGCCGCTCTCGATCTCGCAGCCGTCCATGACGATCGCTCCCAAACCGACGAAGCTCCGGTCGTGGAGCACGCAGCCGTGGACCATGGCGAGGTGGCCGATCAGCACCTCCTCGCCGATCAGGGTCGGCTGGCCCGCCTCGTGCCCCGGCCGGGGCGAGTCGACGTGCAGCACCGTCCCGTCCTGGATGTTGGTGCGCGCGCCGACGCGGATGCGGTTGACGTCGCCCCTCAGCACGCAATTGTACCAGATGCTCGCCTCCGGGCCGAGCTCGACGTCGCCGATCAGGACCGCGCCGGGCGCCACGAAGGCGGTCGGATCGACGGCGGGCGCTCGGCCGTGATACGGGATCAGGGTCATGGTCGGTCTTTCACGTAGGTGACGTGGAAACGCAGTGGATGGCCCTCGGGCAGGCGCGGGTGGAGAAAGTCGAGGTCGGGCCGGCGGACCATCCCGAGCCGTTCCATCAGGCGCCAGGAGCGGACGTTCCCAGGCACGGTGATGGCGACGACCCGCGGCGCGTCGAGATTGGCGAACGACCAGTCGAGGCAAGCCGAGGCCGCCTCCCGCGCATAACCGTGCCCCCAGAAGGCCGTGCCCAGCCGCCAGCCGATCTCGAGATCGTTTTCGATGGGCGAATCGGGGACGCCAGGCCTTACGCCGCAAAAGCCCAGGAAGGTGCCGTCGGCCTTGCGCTCGACCGCCCAGAAGCAATGGCCAAGCTCCGCCTGCGAGACCTGCTGGCGCGCGAGCGCCGAATCGCTCTCCTCCCGAGTCCCTCCGAGGCCGAGAAAGTGCCGCACCTCGGGCTCGGCGTTGATGCGGTGGAAAGGCTCGGCGTCGGCCTTGCGCCAGGCGCGAACGATGAGGCGCGGAGTCTCGAACGCGAACTCGCTCACCGGCTCGCCCCCGGCGGCAGCCATTTACGCCAGTCGGCGAGCAAGGGGAGGATGCTGGCATGGTCGTCGGTCCAGCCGGCGAAGCCTGGGCGAGCGCGCCAGGGGCGCCAGCGCCACGAATCGGCGCCGCTCGCCTGCCTCAGAGCCGCCAAAGTCGCGCCGCTCCGCGACATCGCCACCCAGATCGACATGGTCATGTTGCGCGCCGCATCCTCGGGCTCAGGCACATATTCGAAGACGAGGCCGGCCCAGCCCTCGGCGGCTCGGGCGGCAAGCACCGGCTCGAGATCGAGATAACGGTTGGAGATGTGCATCAGGAGCAGGCCGCCGGGCTGAAGCGCCCGGCCGTAGACGGCCAGCGCCTCGCGGGTGAGCAGGTGCATCGGCACCGCATCGGACGAGAAAGCGTCGACGGCGAGAAGGTCGAGCGAGGCCGGCGGCTGGCGGGCGAGGCTGAGGCGGGCGTCGCCGAGGACGATGCGGGCGTCGGGCGCGCAGCGGGCGAGGAAGCTGAAGCGGGTGCGGGCTATCCGAACCATCGCCGGATCGATCTCGAAGATCCGCCAGTCCTGGCCGGGCCGGGCGTAGCAGGTGAGCGTCCCGGCGCCGAGGCCGACCACTCCGATCCGGGCCGCCGGTCCGTACAGGTCCGGCGCCATCATCATCGCCTGGCCGACCCCGGAACCGAGGGCATAATAAGTGGTCGGAACCGCTTCCTCGTTCGGCGTCAGGTTCTGGATGCCGTGAAGGGTGGTGCCGTGGGTGAGCAGACGTGACAGCGGATTGGAGCGCTGGCTCACCGTGTAGATGCCGAAATAGGAACGGGTGCGAAGTCCGGATTCGCTCTGGTGGAGCTTCTGCCAGCCGCCGTAGCTCAGCATCAGGGCGCCGAGGCCGATGGCGAACAAGGCGCGCCAGCCGACGAAATGGAGGACGATCAGCGAAATGAGGATGCTGATCAGCGCCGCCCAGGTCGAATCGATCCAGGCCAGCGCCCGCATGTCGGCGGCGTATGAGAGGCCGAGCGCGGCCGCGGCCAGAGCCCAGCGGCTCCAGGCGGGAAGGTCGGCGGCCCAGGGGATGAACGGCCGCTGCGGCACGAGGAGAGCGGCGGCGAGCAGAAGCAGGGGATGCTCGTAGGCCCAGTCGAAGACGAGCGGCGCGGCCACCGCGCAGAACAGCCCGCCGAGCGCCCCGCCGGCGGCCAGGGCGAGGTAGAAGCCGGTCAGGCGGTCGGCGCCGGGGCGGAGGCGGTAGAGCTCGGCGTGGAGCGCCACAGCGGTCACCAGCAGCAGGATCAGGCCGACGGTCGCGTTGAACATGGGCTGGCCGGAGCCCTCGCTGAGCGCGAAGCCGCCGGCGATGAGCAGGACCAAAGGCGCGATCGCGGTGAACAGATGCGCCGTCTTGCGCCCGGCGGCGAAGGCGATGACGAAGCTCAGGAGGTAGAGGCCGAGCGGCACCACCCAGAGCAGGGGCACGGCGACGATGTCTGTGGTGAGGTGGGTGGTGGTCGACAGCATCAGTCCCGAAGGCACCGCGGCGAGCGCGATCCAGTGGAGCACCCGGCGCGCCCGCGGGGCGGGCGAGACGCGTTCCGGCTTCGCCTCGACCACGCGGGCCGGAATGGTCAGCGCGGCGGCGGCGACGAGCAGAACCAGAACGGCATAGCCGGCGGTCCACAGCAGACTCTGCTGGCGGAGGGTGAGCAGAGGCTCGACGAGGACCGGATAGGAGATGAGGCCGGCGAAGCTGCCGAGGTTGGAGGCGGCGTAAAGGGCGTAGGGCTCGGCCCGTTCGCTCTCCAGGGCGTACCAGCGCTGCATCAAGGGCGCCTGCGCCGAGACGAGGAAGAAGAGCGGTCCGATCGCCCCGAGAAGGAACCAGGGCGCCCAGAAAGCGGGCTGGGCGCCGGCCGGCAAGGTCGCGGCGCCCAGGCCGATGGGAAGCCACAAGGCGGCGACGGCGAACAGGACGAGGTGGACTCCGGCCTGCAGCCGTGGGGTCAGGCGGGCGAGGAAATGGGCGTAGGCATAGCCGCCGAGCAGCAAGGCCTGGAACACCACCATCGCGCTGTTCCACACCGCCGGAGCGCCGCCGAGCCGAGGCAGCGCCATCCGGGCCACCATCGGCTGGACGAGGAAGAGCAGGAAGGATCCGGTCAGGATCGTGGCGAGGAAGAGCGGCCGCGCGTAGCGTTCGTCGAGCCGGCCGCGAAAGCCGGCCGCCTCGCCGGCGCCGCTCATTCGGCCTCCAGCGCGGCCGCGGCCCGCTCGAGCGAGTCGATCGTCGCGTCGACATGCTCCAAATGGGTGCGGAAGGAGAGGATGGCGCAGCGGAGCCACGGCGCGCCGCCGATCCGCGTGCCGGAAAGGAAAACGCGTCCTTCGCCCTGGAGTCGGCGGAGCAGAGCCTCGTTGAAGGCGTCGGGATCGCCCTCCCGCGGGCGGTAGCGGAAGGCGACGACGGAGAGGTCCGGCGCCGGCCCGGCGTCCCACCTTTCCATCTCCGAAAGGCGGGCGTGGAAATAGCGGGCGAGCTTGATCTTCTCCGATTGCGCGGCGCGGAAGGCGCCGACCCCGGCCAGCTGCAGCGGAAGCCAGAGGCGAAGGCCGCGGAAATGGCGGGTGAGCTCGGGGGACAGATCCGCCGGCTCGGGACCGACCGAGCTCGGCCCCAATGGCTCAAGATAAGCGGCGGTGGCGCTGAACGCGTCCTTGAGCTTCTGCCCCTCCCGAACCAGGGCCGCGCCGGTGCCGTAGGGGAGGAACATGGTCTTGTGCGGATCGAGGGCGAGGCTGTCGGCTCGCTCGATCCCGGCGAGCCGCTCCCGTCCCTCCGGGCAAAGCATGAACAGGCCGCCATAGGCGCCGTCGACGTGGAGCCAGGCGCCGTGGCGGGCGCAAAGGTCGGCGATCTCGGGCAGGGGATCGACCGCGCCGGTATCGACCGTCCCCGCCGAGGCGATGACCAGCCAGGGCCGGATTCCGTCCGAGCGGTCCCGCTCCAGCGCCTCGGCCAGCGCCTCGGGCCGCATCCGGTGGCTCCCGTCGGTGGCGATCCGCCGGTGCGGCGAGCGGCCTCGGCCGGCAATGTGGAGCGCCTTGTCGAGGCAATGGTGGACGAACTCGGTCGAATAGACCGCACCGCCCCCGTCCGGGTCCCGGGCCTCGCGGGCGGCGACGATCGCGGTCAAATTGGCGAGGCTGCCGCCCGAGGTGAGAGTCCCCGCCGCATCCGCCGGATAGCCGACCATTTCGGCGAGCCAGGCGAGAAGCGCATTCTCCAGGCGGACGGCGCCGGGCGCGGCGGAGGCGAAGCCGGCATATTTGTTCGACGCGGCGGCGAGGAAGTCGCCGAGCGCCGAGTGGAACAGGCCGCCGCCCGGTATGTAGCCCATGAAGCGCGGCGAGGCGGTGGTGATGCCCGGAGCGTCGACGCAGGTGGCGAGAAAGGCCAGCGCCTCTTCGGGCGCCCTCCCCGCTTCCGCGAATTCCGGCTCCAGCCGGATCGCGAACGCCTCGGCGCGGTCGCGGTTCGACGGGCCTTCGGCGAGCCCTTCCAGGAAGGCCTGGGCATGACCGAAGGCGGCTTCCATCAAGTCGGCGCGGGCCCGGGCGTCCGGTTCGAGCGGCGCCGCCGCGGCGCGGAGCCGATCGAGCTCGTCCCTCATCCGGCGAGGAGCCGCGCCGCGACCGGGGCGTGGTAGGTCAAGACGCCCGAGCAGCCGGCGCGCTTGAAGGCGGTCAGCGTCTCCAGCACCAGAGCGTCGCGATCGCCCGCGCCGGCGGTGGCCGCGGCCTCGATCATCGCATATTCGCCGGATACCTGGTACGCGAAGACGGGGACTTCGAACCGCTCCTTCACGCGTCGGACGATGTCGAGATAGGGCAGGCCCGGCTTCACCATCACCGTGTCGGCGCCCTCGGCGAGGTCCATCGCCACCTCGCGAAGCGCCTCCTCGGCATTGGCATAGTCCATCTGGTAGCTCTTCTTGTCTCCCTTCAGCAGGCCGCGCGAGCCGACCGCGTCGCGGAACGGCCCGTAAAAGGCCGAGGCATATTTGGCCGCGTAAGCCATGATCTGGACGTTGCAATGCCCGCGCTTCTCGAGCGCCTGGCGGATCGCGCCGACCCGTCCGTCCATCATGTCCGAGGGCGCGACGATGTCGGCGCCCGCCTCGGCCTGGACCAGCGCCTGCTCGACGAGGATGGCGCTGGTGACGTCGTTGAGGACGTAGCCCTTTTCGTCGGTGATCCCGTCATGGCCGTGCGCCGTGTAGGGGTCGAGCGCGACGTCGGTCAGAACGCCCACGTCCGGCGCGGCCTCCTTGGCGGCTCGGACGGCGCGGCAGATGAGGTTGTCCGGGTTGAGCGCCTCGCGTGCGTCCTCGGTCCGAAGCTCGCGCGGCGTGTTGGGGAAAAGGGCGATGCAGGGGATGCCGAGGTCGCGCGCCTCACGCGCCCGCTCGCCGATGAGGTCGACCGACCAGCGCGAAACTCCGGGCAGGCTGGAGATGGGCTCCTCGACCTCCTCCCCCTCGGCGATGAACAGGGGCCAGATCAGGTCCGAGGGGGTGAGCACGGTCTCGGCGACGAGGGCGCGGCTCCAGGCGAAGGCGCGGGTGCGGCGGAGGCGGGTGGCGGGGAAGGAAGCGGCGGTCATCGCCCCGGCTAGTAGCGCCGCCCGCCCTCGCCTGCAAAGCGCCGCCTTCGTTGCGAGAGCGTTCCGTCATTGCCGATGGGTGCGAAAAGTGTCAGTCTGCCCCCTGTTCCGGTGGACAATGGAGAATTGACCAAACCACTTTCTGACCAGGGGGAGACAGGGCGATGAAGATCGGCAAAGCGTTCGTATTGGCGGCTGCGATACTGGTGGCGGGACCGGCCAAGGCCAATCCGCCGAACCCCGTCCTCTACCTCACTGGCCTCGAATATTATTCCGCCGGGGGCAAAAATTGGGTGCGTCACAAATATGACGTGTTCAACAAGGATCAGTATCCCGACGCGATGTTCGCGCAGGCGCCGGCCTTGCCGCCCTGCGGGCTCAACACCAAGGCATCGCGGAGCTGGGTCGACTTCTACGATTCGCGCGGCAAGCGCCTCTACGGCTTCTGCGCGCTCGGCAAGGCGAGCGACCTCGGCAGCATCTGGTTCTCGACCGAGGACGGCGTGATCCCGCCGAGCTACGTCTATATCGTGATCACCGACCGCCAGACCAACACCCAGTACAAGTCGAACCTGGCGGACACGACGCTCTAGGAGGGAAATCCTCCCCCAGCTTGCTGGGGGAGGGGGACCGCACGAAGTGCGGTGGAGGGGCGATTCTGAATCAGTAATGCCCCTCCACCACGCTGCGCGTGGTCCCCCTCCCCGAGCGAGCTCGGGGAGGATCACCCCGCCGGGTTGAGCCGACCGCCGGGCTCGGCGTCGGCGAGGGCTTCCTCGACGCATTCCTGCTCGTCGAGCGGCGGCGCGGCCGGGCGGCCGATGGTCATCCGGCTCTTCCGCCAGCCGCCGTGCACATAAAAAGCGACGGCCAGCGCCATGTTGGAGAAGGAGCTGACCGGGAAGCTCAGCCACAGAGCGTCGGCGCCGAGCCAGCGATAGGTGCCGAGCGCGAAGCCGAGGCGCACCGGATAGAGGCCGATGGCGAGGATGACGAGCGGCCCGACCACCGAGCCGTTCGCCCTGACCGTCCCGAACAGGACGAGGGTCACCCCGAACATGAGGAAGCTCCAGGTGGCGAGCAGCTGGATGTGCCGGGCGATCGGCAGAGCGGGGCTGTGGCCGCCGAGGAACAGCGCCAGTGCCGGCCGGTCGGCGATGGCGAGGAGGACGACGAGCGCCCCGGTGATGCCGAGCGCGAAGACCACGCCCGAGCGGGTGATCGCGCTGACCCGCTCCCATTTCCCGGCGCCGATATTCTGGGCGGCCATCGCGCTCACCGCCGCTCCGAGCGCCATCGCCGGCATCTGGAGGTAGGTCCACAGCTGCATCGCGACTCCGAAGGCGGCGGTGGTGTCGACGCCCTCGCGGTTGACGAGGCCGATGAGGGCCAGCGCCGAGGAGGAGATGACGATCATCTGAAGCCCCATCGGCAGGCCCTTGATGACGATCGTCTTGAGGATGGCGCGGTCGGGCCGGAGGTAGCGAAGCTCGCCTCCCCTGAGGCGCAGCGGCAGGTCGCGGGCGTAGATGTAGACGAGCATCGCGATCAGGCCGGTGTAATTGGCGATCACCGTCGCGGTCGCCGAGCCGGCGATGCCGAGCGCGGGCGCAGGGCCGAGGCCGAGGATGAAGACGGGGTTCAATCCGCTGTCGAGCAGGACGATGAGGATCATGAACCAAAGCGGCGTCATGGCGTCACCGCCGCCCCGGAGCGCCATCATCAGCATGATCATCATCAGCGAGCCGGGAATGGCGATGAAGATCACTCGAAGGTAAGCGAGCGCCAGCGGCGCCGCTCCGGCCGGCGTGGCGAGCAGCTTCAGAAGAGCCGGCGAGAAGATCCAGCCCGCCACGGCGATCGCGGCGGCGATCAGAAGGAAGGCGCCGAGCGCGGTCCCCAGCACCCGCCGGGCCCCGTCGACGTCGCGGCGGCCGAACGCCTGGCCGATGAGAATGGTCGAGGCCATTCCGAAGCCGAACACGAAGGCCATCAGGAGGAACATGACGATGTTGGCGTTCGACGTCGCGGCGAGCGCGTCCTCGCCGAGGAATCGCCCGACCCAGACCGCGTTGATCGAGCCGTTGAGCGACTGGAGGATCGAGGATCCCAGCGTCGGCAGAGCGAAGGCGAGCAGGGTCGGCGCGATCCGCCCCTGGGTCAGGTCGCGCTGCCCGGGGTGGCGGGCCGCGGGAGGACCCGGAGCCGGTCGTGCTGTCGAATCGTCCGCCATGAGCCCCCTTACCGTCATTCCGGCGAAAGCCGGAATCCCCCTTCTTGCGGGCTAGAGGAAGAAGAAAGGTGGATTCCGGATCAAGTCCGGGATGACAGGCTATCCCAGCCGAGCCAGCGCCGCCCGATACCGCTCAGCGTCCGCTGCCTTCTCGGCATGGTCGCTGCGCGCCTTCTCCACCGCCTCCGGCTTGGCCCGCTCGACGAAGCTTGGATTGGCGAGGCGCGCGGCCAGCGAATCCCGCTCCTTCTCCGCCCCCTGCGCGGCCTTCTCGAGCCGCGCCTTCTCGGCGGCGATGTCGATCGCGCCTTCGAGCGGGAGGACGTAGGTCGCTTCGTCGACGACGATCTGGGCTGCGCCGCCGGAGACTGACTCGCGGCTCAATCCATCAATACGAGCGAGCCGACCGAGTGCGGGCAGGTGCCGTTGCAGCCGCGCCTCGGTTTCAGGTCTGGCCTCTCGAACGTGAAGCGGGAGCTTCGCACCGGGCGGGACGCCGAGCTCGGTGCGAGCCGCCCTGATCTCGCTCACCAGCCGGATCACCCACTCGATCTCCTCCCCCGCCTCCGGATCGAGCGCCCGAGCGTCCGGCATCGGCCATTTGGCCAGGATCAGCGGGTAGGGCCGCTCGTTGGCGTTCCACAATTCCTCGGTCACGAACGGCATGAACGGATGGAGCATGACCAGGATCTGGTCGAGCACCCAGGCCGCGACCGCCTTCGTCTCCTCTTCCCCTCCCCTTGAGGGGGAGGGGGACAGGACCGGCTTGATCAGCTCCAGATACCAGTCGCAGAACGTGTCCCAAACGAAATGGTAGATGGTGTTGGCGCTCTCGTCGTAGCGGTATTCGGCGAGGGCGAGGTCGAGGGCCTGGACGGTCTTCACCGTCTCGCCGACGATCCAGCGGTTGACCGGGAGCGCCGCCTCGGGCGGCTCCAGCGACGCCGACGCGCCGATGCCGTTGGCCTGGCAGAAGCGGGCGGCGTTCCACAGCTTGGTGGCGAAGTTGCGATAGCCCTCGACGCGGCGCTCATCCAGCTTGATGTCGCGGCCCTGGCTCTCCATCGCGGCGAGGGTGAAGCGAAGCGCGTCGGCGCCGTAGCGGTCGATGAGGCCGATCGGGTCGACCGTGTTGCCCTTCGACTTGGACATCTTCTGGCCCTTGGAGTCGCGGACCAGGCCGTGCAGGTAGAGCGTCTTCCAGGGCCGCTCGCCCATGAAGTGGAAGCCCTGCATCGCCATCCGGGCGTCCCAGAAGAAGATGATGTCGAAGCCGGAGATGAGGACGTCATTGGGATAATGGCGGGCGAGCGCGGTTCCGGATTTGGGACGCCAGACACCCGAAGCCCCCTCCCCCTTGATGGGGGAGGGTTGGGTTGGGGGTGGAGTCAATGAAGGGCTGAGTCTTTCCGGAGACTCCACCCCCACCCTGCCCTCCCCCATCAAGGGGGAGGGGTGAAATTCCGCGTCATCCGGCCAGCCGAGGGTTCCGAACGGCCACAAGGCGGAGGAAAACCAAGTGTCGAGTACGTCGGGGTCGCGGCGGAGGGGCTTGTTGCCCGCCTCGCGCCGCGCTTCTTCCTCCGTCTCGGCGACATAGACTTCGCCCGCCTCGTCGTACCAGGCCGGGATCTGGTGGCCCCACCAGAGCTGGCGGGAGACGCACCACGGCTGGATGTTCTCGAGCCAGTTGAACCAGGTCTTCTTCCACGTCTCGGGCACGACCCGGATGTCACCGGAGCGCACCGCCTCGATCGCCGGCCTGGCGAGGGTCGCGGCGTCGACATACCATTGGTCGGTGAGCCAAGGCTCGATCACCGCTCCGGAGCGGTCGCCGTGGGGAACCTGGACGGTGCGCTCCTCGACCCGCTCGATCAGCCCTTCCGCTTCCAGCCGTTCGACGACGACCCGGCGCGCCTCGAAGCGGTCGAGGCCGATCAGGTCCTCCGGCACCAGGCCGTCCGCCGTCTGGGCGACCCGCGCCTCGGCATCGAGCATGTTGAGCATCTCCGCGGGCCGCATGCCGGCGCGCTTGCCGACCTCGAAGTCGTTGAAATCGTGGCCGGGCGTGATCTTGACCGCGCCCGAGCCGAGCTCCGGATCGGCATGCTCGTCGGCGATGACCGGGATCAGCCGGCCGGTGATCGGGTGCCGAAGCTTCTTCCCGATCGCCGCTCGGTAGCGCCCGTCCTCCGGATGCACGGCCACCGCCATGTCGCCGAGCATCGTCTCGGGCCGGGTCGTGGCGACATGGATGACGCCCGACCCGTCCTCGAACGGATATTTGAGGTGCCAGAACCGCCCCTGCACCTCCCTGGTCTCGACCTCGAGGTCGGAGATCGCCGACTGGAACTTGGGGTCCCAGTTGACGAGGCGCTTGTCGCGGTAGAGCAGGCCCTCGCGGTAGAGCTGGACGAAGACCTTGAGCACCGCCCGGCTGAAGCCCTCGTCCATGGTGAAGCGCTCGTTCGCCCAGTCGCACGAGGCGCCGAGGCGGCGGAGCTGGCGGGTGATCGCTCCGCCCGACTGCGCCTTCCATTCCCAGACGTTGGCGACGAACGCCTCGCGGCTCATGTCTGTGCGCTTCACCCCCTGGCTGGCGAGGTTGCGCTCGACCACCATCTGGGTCGCGATCCCGGCATGGTCGGTGCCGACCACCCAGAGCGAATCCTTGCCCTGGAGCCGGGCGTGCCGGACGAGGACGTCCTGAAGCGTCACGTCGAGCGCGTGGCCGATATGGAGCGAGCCGGTGACGTTGGGCGGCGGGATGACGATGGTGAACGGCTCGGCCTCGGGCCGCTCCGGCCGGAACAGCCCTTCCTCCTCCCAGCGCGAATACCACCGCGCCTCGATCTCGGCCGGGTCGAAGGTCTTGGGCAGCTCGGTCATGCCCGGCGCTTAGACGAAGGTTTGCAGAGCGCAAACCCCGTCATCGGCGCAATTCGAAACGGAAAAAGAAGAAGCGGGACCCCCGCTTCCGCGGGGGTGACGGGATTCCACGCGTCCAGGGACTAAGCCCTCGTCATTCCCGCGAAAGCGGGAATCCCGCTTCATGGAGAGCGTCATGTCCGGCTGGGTGTACATGATGGCCGATCGCTACCGCGGTACCATCTACACGGGCGTCACCGCCGACATCGCGCGCCGCACCTGGCAGCATCGGCAAGGCCGGGGTTCGAAGTTCGTCCGCAAGTACAGACTTCTCCGTTTGGTCTACGCCGAGCCGTACGAGCGGATCGATGACGCCATCGCCCGCGAGAAGGCGATCAAGAAATGGCGGAGGCAGCGGAAGATCGAGCTGATCGAGAAGGCCAATCCGGATTGGCTGGATTGGACCGAGCATACGATCATGGCTTGAGAGAAGAAGCGGGATCCCCGCTTTCGCGAGGGTGACGACATACGCCGTCAGAAGCTCTTGCCGACGATCCGGGCGATTTCGCGGGTGACGAGCTCCTCGACCAGCTCGGGCAGGTTGCGGTCGAGCCAGTCCTTGAGCATCGGCTTCAGCATCTCGCGCACCACCGCCTCGAGCGGGCCGTCGCCGGCCGGCGCCCCTTCCGTCCTGTCGCGAAGCGCCGAGAGGGCGGCGAGCGACTGGCGGCTGGCGGCGGCGGCATCCTCGGAGACCAGGCCGTCGCCCTCGGTGACCGGATCGCTGAGCTCGAGCACGTCCTCCTCGTCCTCGGCGGCGAACGGGCGCGGCGCTTCCACCGGCCGCGACCCGCGCGCCGGACGCGCGGCGGCGGCCCGGCCGTCCTCGGCGATCACGCGCTTGATGGAGGCGAGTATCTCCTCCATCGACGGGTCCTGGTTAATTTCCCCCATGACCAGCGGCTTATCGCTTATTGCGGAGGCGGTGTCACGCTGTTGTTTGCCGCAGGCTGGAGCGCGGGATCGACATAGGTCGCGCCGCTGGTCGCCGGAGTCGCGACCGTGCGGGTCGAGACCGGCTGAGGCGCCGGCTCGTCGCCCCAGTCGGTGGCCCGGCGCGAAGCCTTCCGGTAATGCGGGATCGGATCGTAGAGGGTTCCGCCGTCGAGGTTCAGGTCCTCCGCTTCGGCAAGGCCCATCGCGTTCAAGAGGTTGAAGCCGGCGACGTAAGCGTCGCGGCGGGCGGTTACCAACGCAACCTGGCTGTTCAGAAGCTCCTGCTCGGCGTTGAGGACGTCGAGGACGTTGCGGGTGCCGACCGTCTGCTCGGCGCGGGTGCCCTCGAGCGCGAGGGTGTTGGCGGCGACCGCCACCTCGTTCGAGCGGATGGCGAGCTCGGCCGCCTCGTAGCTGGCGAAGGCGGCTCGGGTGTTGGCGACGACCTGCCGTTCGACCTCGATCCCGCGCTCGAGCAGCTGGCCCTGAAGCGCCTGGGACTGGCGGACCCGCGCCCCGACCAGGCCGCCCTGGTAGAGGGGCACGCGGGCGGTGAGGCCGACGCTCCCGCTCTGGCTGCTGCCGCTGATTCCGCTCGGCTGGCTGCCCAGATAGGATACCGTGTCTCCGCTTCCGACCGCCGACAGGGTCGGCAGCCGGTCGGCGCGGGCGACCGCGACGTCGCGGCCGGCGGCGCGGATCTGCGCGTTCAGCGATGCGATGTCGCTGTTGTTGGCGAGCGCGATGTCGACCGCCTCGTCCGCGGTCTTCGGCAGCGGCGGCAGCGTGTTCGGCGGCGCGAGGTCCCCCGGCGAGACTCCGATCACTCGCCGGTAGCTCTCCTCGCTCCCCTGCAGGCGGCCTTCGGCGCCGGCGAGGTTCGAGCGGGCCAGCGCCAGCCGAGCCTCGGATTGGGCGACGTCGGTGCGGGTCAAATCGCCGACCTCGAACCGGTCCCGGGTCGCCTGGAGGTTGGTCTCCAGGACCTTCACCTGGTTGCGGTTCAAATCGACGATCGAGCGGTCGCGGATCACGTCCATGTAGGCCGAGACCGCGTCGGTGAACACGTCGCCCTCGGTCGCGCGCAGGTTCGCGCGGCCGGCGAGGACGCGCTCGTTGGCGGCGGCGATTCCGTTTCGAACCCGGCCGCCGTTGAACAGCGGATAGCTGACATCCACTCCGGCGCTGACGCTTCGGCCGGGAACGAGCCCATGACGGATCAGGTTCTGGTTGACGCCCCCGGTGACCGAGACCTGAGGCCGGCCCGCGGCTTTGGCGATCGCCACCGATTCGTCGAGCGAGCGGAGCAGAGCGCGCTGCGCCATGATCGTCGGGTTGCTGTTGTAGGTCTCGACCAGGGCCTGCTGCAGCGTCTGGTCGGGCCCGGTGGCCTGAGTTGAAGCCGGTGCCGCCACCGTCGGCATGACGGGCGCCGACGCCTGCGTCGCGGACGCCGCGGGCCGGGGCGCGGGCGCCCGAGTCTTCGTCCGCGCGTCCGCCGTCCCTCCGGCGATCAGCGCCGCGGCCCCCGCCGCTGCCAGCAACCCACCCCGCATGAAAATCAACTCCGCTCTCAAAATGTGAATGTCCTGGGCTTGACGAAGCCCGGCAGGATGGCCGCGGCGGCATCGGCGAAGGCGGCCATGCCGAAACCCTCGCCCGCCTTTCGGCCCAGCGCCAGCCGGGTCACGCCGTCCTCGAGAATCGCGGTCGCGAGCTTGCCCCCGTCCTTCAGCTGGTCGACCAGGGCCTGCGGCACGAACTCCACCGCCCCGTCGATCAGGATGAGGTCGTAGGGCCCGCCTTCCGCATGGCCTTCGGCGAGCGGCCCTTCGATCAGAATGACTCCGGTTCCAGCGAGCGACTCCCGCGCCGCCGCGGCGAGCTCGGAATCCTCCTCGACCGCGACGACGTGCGGCGTGAGCTTCGCCACCACCGCCGCCGAATAGCCGGTGGCGACTCCGACGACGAGCGCCTTGTCCGCTTTCTCCGGCGCGGCTTCGGTGAGCAGGCGGCCGAGCGCCATCGGGTTGTTGAGCTGCCGCCCCGGCTTCAGCGGAACCAGGGCGTCGGCATAAGCGAGCGCGATGCGGCCGGCGGGAACGAAACGCTCGCGCGCCACCTCTCCCATCGCCGCGAGCACGGCCGGATCGTTGGTGCCGGTCGTGCGCAGCTGGCAGGCGATCATCGCCCGCCGCATGTGCTCGAAATTATGCTCGCTCATCGGCTCCCATTCGCACAGCTGTCTTACTCATGCAATACACTTCCGGTCCCCGTGCTGTTTATCGGGAAGGCCCAAGCAGGCCAAGCAGATAGTCTGTGCCGGAGATCGAGCAAGAGCCGTGCCAGAGCGCCGCGTCGGAAAGCGCCGCGATCCGCATGAGCCAGTGTCCGGAATCGGACGGCCCGCGTCCGCCCCCGGACAGAGCGCGCGGGTTGACTTGCCGCTTCGGACCCGACACATCGCCGCCCTCGGCCCGATGGCGGAGTGGTTACGCAGAGGACTGCAAATCCTTGCACGCCGGTTCGATTCCGGCTCGGGCCTCCACATCCTCATTGACGGATACTCTCGCCGCAACGGGCTCTTTTCGCGTTGCAATGGGCGCTGGAGGCCAACTAAAAGGCGACAGACGCGCCCTTCGAGAGCGTTGGTCATCAGCAGGGAGTGAACCGAATGTCTTTTGAGAGCACCATGATCAAGGTCGGCGCCCTCGCCGCCGCCAGCACGCTCGCCATCGTCGTCGCGACCCCCGCCTCGGCGCAGGGCGCGGTCTGCGGCACCTACGCGGCCGGAACGATCACCCAGCCCGCCCAAGGCACGCCCACCGGCACCAACTCCACCGCCTGCGGCAATCTCGCCACCGCCACCGGAACCTCGTCCACCGCCGAAGGCGACCGCGCCTTCGCCAGCGGCAACTTCTCGACCGCGGTCGGCGACTTCGCCGCCGCCACCGCCGTCCAGGCGACCGCGATCGGCGACGCCGCCAGCGCGCTCGGCGTGAACTCGACCGGCGTCGGCTCGAACGCCAACGCGATTCTCGACAACGCCACCGCCGTCGGCGCCGGCTCGCAGGCGACCGGCCTCTCCTCCACCGCGGTCGGCAGCGGCGGCACCGGCTCCCGGCCCAACATCGCCGCCGCCGGCTTCAGCACCGCGATGGGCACCGGCAACCAGATCGACGCGACCGCCACCGGCGCGACCGCGGTCGGCGACTTCAACACGATCGGGGTCGGAGCCACCAATGGCGCGGCGTTCGGCAGCTTCAACACGGTAACCGGCTCGCAAGCCAGCGCCATCGGCTTCAGCAACGTCGCGAGCGGCCTGCGTTCGAACGCCTTCGGCAGCTCGGCCTTGGCGTCCGGCGCCGATGCGATCGCCTTCGGAACGCTCGCCACCGCGACCGGCGCGCAGAGCACGGCGGTCGGCAACCGCACCTCGGCGACCGGCACCTCGTCGAGCGCGTTCGGCGACCGCGCCGTCGCGTCGGGCAATTTCTCGACCGCGCTCGGCGACTTCGCGGCGGCGACCGGCCTGCAATCGACCGCCGTCGGCGATTCGGCCAGCGCCCTCTCGACCAACGCCAGCGCCTTCGGCCGCAACGCCAACGTCACCGCCGCCGGCACCAACGGCACCGCGCTCGGCGCCAATGCGCTGGTCAGCGGAGTCAACGGCACCGCCGTCGGCTGGACCACCACCGCCAGCGGCCAGTCCTCCACCGCGCTCGGCGACCGCTCCGTCGCGTCGGGCAACTTCTCGACCGCGCTCGGCGACTTCGCGGCGGCCACCGGCACCCAGTCCACCGCCGTCGGCGATTCGGCGAGCGCTCTGGCCGGGAACTCGACCGCGATCGGACGCAACGCCAATAACGGCGCGGCCGGCGCCAACGGCACCGTGATCGGCGTCAACGCGTCCAACAACTTCGCGAACTCGACGGCAATCGGTGCCAATGCGACGACCACCGCCGCCAACCAGGTGACGATCGGCGGCGCCGGCTCGTCGGTCCGCTTCGGCGGCTACACCACCGCCGGCGTGCTGGTGAACGACGCCAACGGCAACATCACCACCAACACCACCTTGCTCGGCCAGGTGGCGACCAACACCACCAATATCGGCGTGCTTCAGACCAACGTCGCCAACAACTCCGCGGCGATCACCACGCTGCAGGGTCAGACGACGGCGTTGTTCAACCTGGCGGCCGTCAACCGCGCCGACATCCGCAAGGCCAATGAGGGCGTCGCCATGGCGCTGTCGATGGATACGCCCTACCTCAACCCCGGCACTCGTTTCGGAGTCGCGGGCGGCGTCGGCTATTACCAGAACCGGCTGGCCGGAACGGCGTCCTTCGCCGCCCGGGTCGGCACCAATGCCTCCTTCTCGGCCGGCGTCGGAATCGGCTTCGACAGCGGCGAGGTCGGCGCGCGCGCCGGCTTCCAGGCTGCGTGGTAACAACGCCGCTTAAGGTTCGGTCCGGGTCGGGGCGCCATGTCCCGGCCCGGATCGTTTTGGGCGCCCTGCTGCTGGCGGCGGGAGCCTTGCCCGCGTCCGCCCAGCAACCCGTGCCGGCGGCGCCGGCCGGGCAGCCCGGAGTTCCCGATTCGACGGTGCTTCACAAATTGGTGTGGTCGGCGATGGCCGCGGTCGACCAGGCCAACCAGACCGGCAATTATTCGGTGCTTCGCGATCTCGGCGCGCCCGCCTTCCAGTCCGGCAACAGCGCGGCCACGCTCGCGCAGATCTTCACCGCGATCCGCAACCAGAATATCGATCTCGGCTACACGCTTGTCGTGACCCCGGTGTTCCAGTTTCCGCCGGCCATCCAGAACGGGTTGCTGCGCATCCGCGGCGTCTTTCCGATCCGGCCGACGCCGATCGGCTTCGACCTGCTCTACCAGAATGTCGGCGGGCAATGGCGGATCTTCGGCATCGCCGTCATCCCCCTTGTGGCCCAGACGCAACAATCCGGTTCGCCAAGGCGTTAACCCTGTTTCAAAAAGACAGCGCGGCCTTGCAACTTTGTCCACTTTCGCTAACACATGACCAGCAGGGAGACTGAGACATGAAGATCGACACCGTGCAGCAGAAGGCCCCGAAGCGGGAGTGGAGCCGTCCGGAGCTTCGCCGCCTCGAAGCCGGCGCTGCGGAAAGCTCGCACGGCGCCGCACCCGACGGGGGCGGCGGCAACCAGGGCTCCTGAGCCCGGCGCCGAGCTACTGAATGAAGCCCCCTGCCCTCGCGGGCGGGGGGTTTTTCTATGACCGCGCTCGCCGGCTTCTGGGATCTTGACGGCCGCGGCGACGCCGCCGCCCGCTGCGCCGCCATCCTCGCCGCCCAGTCGCATTTCGGCCCCGAAACTGCGCGGCAGGCAGGCCCCCTGGCCATGGCGAGAAGCCTCTTCCGGCTGCTTCCCGAAGACGAATTCGACTCCGGCCCACTCGACGTCGCCGGCGGCGGGTTGCTGGTCGCGGACCTGAGGCTCGACAACCGCCTGGATCTCGGCTCGGCGCTCGGCCTCTCGACGGCCGAATCGGCAGGCCTTGCCGACTCCGCTTTGCTCGGCCGCGCCGTCGAGCGTTGGGGCGAGGAGACTGCGGAGCACCTCGCCGGCGATTTCGCCTTCGCCTGGTTCGATGCCGGGTCGGGGCGGTTGCTGCTCGCCCGCGACCCGCTGGGGCAGCGGCCGTTATTCTTCGTGCGCCGTCGCGGCTTCATCGCTTTCGCGTCCATGCCGAGGGGCCTCCACGCTCTGCCGGAGGTGGAACGGCGCCCCGACGCCGACAGCGTCGCCCGCTTCCTCGCCCACCTTCCGCAAAGCGGGTCCGAAAGCTTCTTCGCGGATATCGAGCGCGTAGAGACTGGCCATGTCGCCATCCTGACCCCCGGCGCCGTCTCCAGCCGGCGCTATTGGCGGCCGAGCCGGCAGAGGCTCCGCCTCCGCCGGTTCGAGGATTATGTTGACGCCTACCGGGCCGAGCTTGACCGCGCCGTTGCAGCCCGCCTGCGCGGCAGCGGATCGGTGGCCGCCTGCCATCTCAGCGGCGGCTGGGACAGCAGCGCCGTGGCGGCGACCGCGGCGCGGCTGATCGGCCCCGGCGCAACGCTGGCGGCCTTCACCTCGGTTCCCCGAACGCAGGGGGCCGAGGCCCATGGCCGCTTCAGCGACGAAGGCCCTCTCGCCGCCGCCACCGCCTCGCTCTATCCGAACCTGGTCCACCACCTCCTGCCCAACCCGGCCGATTCGCCGCTCGACCGGCTGGAGGACGATCTGCCTCTCTACGAACGTCCCTTGTTCAACCCGTGCAACCATGTCTGGCTGGCGGGGATCCGGCGGTCGGCGCGCGCGGCGGGGGCGCGGGTGCTGCTGAGCGGTGAGATCGGCAATTGGACGATTACGGCGGGACGCACGGCCTTGCTTGCCGATTATGTCCGCGAGGGACGGCCGCTGGCGGCCTGGCGGGCAGCAGCGGGCCTCGTCCGCTCCGGCGGCGCGCGCTGGCGGGGCGCCATCGCCGCGGCGCTGGGACCATGGATTCCCGAGATCCTCTGGAACCGCCTGCAGCCGCTCTCCTCCGATCCGGCCTGGCTGGTCCGGCCGGCGCTGCAACCCGGTGTCCTTGCCCGAATGACGGCGGAAGAAGCCGCGCTTCCCCCGCCGCGCCGGCTCGACCGGTTCGACCACACGGCCGCGGCGCTTTCGGCGATGGATTTCGGCGAGCACCGCAAGGCGATCCTCGCCGGCTGGGGCCTCGACAAGCGAGATCCGACCGCCGACACGCGGCTCATCGAATTCTGCCTCTCCCTGCCGACCGACATGCTGCTTGACCAGCACCGGCGGCGCCCCTTGGCGCGCGCCGCCTTGGCCGACCGGGTGCCGGCCTCGGTGCTCGACCGGCGAGGCAAGGGCTATCAGGCGAGCGATTGGCACGTCGCCCTCACCCGAGACCGCGACCGCGCGCGCGATCTCGTCGATCGCATTGCGGCCGATGCCCTCGCGTCCTCCGTCATCGACGCCCAAATGCTGCGAGGGATGCTCGACACATGGCCGACGACGGGCTGGGAACGGCCGCCGACCATCGCCCGCTACCGGAACATGCTTCTCCAGGCGCTGTCGGCCGGCGCCTTCCTGCTCTTCGCGCAGCAACCCCCTCCCCCGCCGCCGCGGCGGCCGCTAGAGCGGGGCGCGTGAGCCTCTCCTCTTATTCCGTCTTCGGCCTCGTCATCGCCTCCGAGATTGGGCTGGCCGAGCTCGAGCCGGCCGACCCGGGCGCGACGCCGGACGCCGTGGTGAGACACGGCGCCGTCGCTTTGCCCGAAGCAAATCCGGGCTATTCCGCCGCCGAAGAGGGCACCCTGCTCACCGTCCCCAAGGTGGGGCGCTACCTCATCTCGGGCGGGCGCGAGATCCTGGTCGATCCGGCGCACGGCGCGTCGGAGCGCAACGTTCGGCTGTTCCTGCTCGGCTCGGCGTTCGGCGCCCTGCTCCACCAGCGCGGCCTGCTGCCGCTCCACGCCAACGCGATCGAGATCGAGGGCCGGGCCTTCGCTTTCTGCGGGCATTCGGGAGCGGGCAAGTCGACGGTGGCGGCCTGGTTCCACGATCGCGGCCACCGGATCCTCGCCGACGACGTCTGCGTGATCGGCTTCGACGAGGTCGGCGGCGCCCTCGCTTTTCCCGGCATCCCCCGCCTTCGCCTGTGGCGCGAGGCGCTCGAGGCGAGCGGGCGCGAGGCCGATGCCTTCACCCGCTCGTTCGATGACCTCGACAAATATGACGTTCCGACCGGGCGGGAGGCGGCGTCCGCGCCGCTGCCCCTCGGCGCCATATACCTGCTCCGAAAGGCGGAAGAGGGCGCCGCCCCCGCCGAAATTACCCGACTGATCGGGGTCGACGCGGTCGAGACCCTGGTCTCCAACACCTATCGCGGCGCCTATCTGAGGACGATCGGCCGCACCGGCGAGCATCTCGCCGCCTGCCTCCGGGTCGCCCGCGCCGTGCCGGTCTTCCGCGCCGAGCGCGCCTGGGGCTTCGACCTTTTCGAGGCCCAGGCCTCGCGGCTCGAGGCCCACGCCCGCACGCTCTTCTAGGGCCCGCGGACGATCGCTCCGCCCTTCATGACCAGCCGCACCCGCCGCACGGACGAGATGTCGCGGGTCGGATCGCCCTCGACGGCGACCAGGTCGGCGAGCAGGCCGGGCCTCACCGCGCCCCGGTCGGCGAGGCCGAAGATGCGCGCGTTGCCCGAGGTGGCCGCGACCAGGACGTCGGCCGGCTTCATTCCCCAGGCCGCCATCAGCTCCATTTCGCGGGCATTTTCGCCGTGCGGGAAGACGCCGACGTCGCCGCCCATGCACATCGCCACTCCCGCCACCAGCGCCGCCGCGAAGCTGGCGCGCTTGTCGACGATCGCCTGAGGCTCGGGCGCGGAACCGTTCCAGCCGCGATAGCGGCTGATCGCGTCGGTGGCGGCCAGGGTCGGGCAATAACCGGTGCCGCGCGCCTTCATCAGGACGAATATCTCCGGCGTGCCCGAATCGCCATGCTCGATCGTGTCGGCGCCGGCGACGATGGCCCGGCGCATCCCTTCGGCGGTGCCGGCATGGACCGCGACCTTGCGCCCGGCGGAATGGGCCGCATCGACCGCCATCTTCATCTCGTCGAGGGTGAAGGTCGGACGGCTCGGCTCGCCCGGGCGCCAGCGATAGTCGCCGTAGAGCTTGACCCAGTCGGCCCCGGCGCCGATCTGCCGCCGGACCGCCGCGATCAGCCCCGGCCCGTCCGCCTCTTCCGCCCCTCGCGCGGCGAATTCGGGCTCGGCATTCTTGGGGCCGTAGGCGCCGGTGGCGACGATCGCGCGGGTGACCACCAGCATTCGCGGCCCGGGCACGATCCCCTGGTCGATCGCCTGCTTGAGGCCGACGTCGGAATAGCCGGCGCCCTCGGTGCCGAGGTCGCGGGTGGTGGTGAAGCCCGCCATCAGTGTGGCGCGCGCGTGGTTGACCGCGCGGGCGGTGCGGAGCGCCAGCGGCTCCTTCATCACCTGATCGTCCCAGCTCGTCTCGTTATAGGGATGGAGGAAGAGGTGGGAGTGGCCCTCGATCATGCCCGGAATGAGGGTCGTTCCGGGGAGGTCGACCACCCGGGCGCCGGGCGGCGCGGCGAGCGCCGGGCCGACCGCCTCGATCCGGTCGCCGCGCACCAGCACCTGCCAGCCTTCGTGCGGCCTCGGTTCCACTCCGTCGAACACCCGGGCGGGGCGAAGCAGGACGACGCTTTCCTGGGCCGGCGCGGGCGCGGCGAGCAGAAGGGCGGCCAGTGGGGCGAGGGCGGCGGCGAGGAAGCGCATGGATTCTCCCCAGGCGAGGCGCTAGTCGGGCGGGCGATCACAATAAGGGGCGAGCGACTTGGCGCAATATGAGCTTGTCTGCGGGATCGAGGTCGATCCGGCCCTGAAAAGTTTCATCGAGGACGAGGCGATTCCCGGCACCGGGATCGGCCCGGACGCCTTCTGGTTCGGCTTCTCCGCCCTGCTGCGCGATTTGACGCCCGAGAATCTGCGGCTTCTGCGCAAGCGGCAGGACCTGCAGGCGCGGATCGACCGGCGCAATGTCGAGCTCGGCGGCCGGGCGCCGGAGCCGGCCGAGGAGGAAGAGTTCCTTCGCGACATCTCCTATCTCGTCGATCCGCCGGCCCCCTTCACCATCGGCACCGCCGACGTCGATCCCGAAGTGTCGCAGATCGCCGGGCCGCAGCTGGTCGTCCCGGTCAGCAACGCCCGCTACGCGCTCAACGCCGCCAACGCGCGCTGGGGCAGCCTCTACGACGCCCTCTACGGCACCGACGCGCTCGGCGACCGCCCGCGTCCGGGTGGCTATGACGAGGAACGGGGCGAGCGGGTCATCGCCTGGGGCCGCGCCTTCCTCGACGGGATCGCACCTCTGACCGACGGCAGCCATGCCGACGTTGGCGAATACCGGATCGAGGGGGACCGGCTGGTCACCGACCGGGGCGGCCTTCGCGATCCGGGCTTGCTCGCGGGATGGCGGGACGGCGCCATCCTGCTGCGCCACCACGGGCTCCACGTCGAGATCGTCCTCGACCGCGATCATCCGGTCGGCCGCGCCGACCGCGCCGGAGTCGCCGATCTCGTCCTCGAGAGCGCGGTCAGCACGATCATGGACTGCGAGGACAGCGTCGCCGCGGTCGACGCCGAGGACAAGATCCTCGTCTACCGCAACTGGCTGGGCCTGATGAAGGGCGACCTCACCGCCCGATTCGCCAAAAGCGGCGGCGAAGTCGACCGGCGGCTGGAGCCGGACCGGCTCTACCAGGCGCCCGGCGGCGGCTCGCTGACGCTCAAGGGCCGCGCCCTGATGTTCGTCCGCAACGTCGGCCATTTGATGGGCAACCCGATGATGCGGATCGACGGCGAGGACGTCCAGGAAGGGCTGGCCGACGCGGTCATCACCTCGCTCATCGCCCTCCACGATCTTCGGGGCGCCCGCGCCAACAGCCCGGCTGGCTCGGTCTACATCGTCAAGCCGAAGATGCACGGGCCCGAGGAGGCCGCGCTCGCCGAGCGCCTGTTCGCCCGGACCGAGGATTTGCTCGGCCTGCCGCGCAACGCGATCAAGATCGGCCTGATGGACGAGGAGAGGCGGACCAGCCTCAACCTCGCCGCCTCGATCGCCGAGGTGAGGGACCGGATCGTCTTCATCAACACCGGCTTCCTCGACCGCACCGGCGACGAGATCCACACGTCGATGCGGCTCGGGCCGATGATCCGGAAGGGCGAGATGAAGTCGGCGCCCTGGCTGCTCGCCTACGAGGACAACAATGTCGACGTCGGCCTCGCCTGCGGCTTCGCCGGACGCGCCCAGATCGGCAAGGGCATGTGGGCGATGCCGGACCTGATGGCGGGCATGCTCGAGCAGAAGATCGCCCATCCCCGCGCCGGCGCCGGCACCGCCTGGGTCCCTTCCCCGACCGCCGCCACCTTGCACGCCGTCCATTATCACCGGGTCGACGTCGCGGAGCGCCAGCGCGCGCTCGCCGGCCGGCCTCCGGCGAAGCTGCGCGACATGCTTCGGGTGCCGGTCGCGGAAGGCGCGAACTGGGATCCCGAAGCGGTGCGCGAGGAGCTTGAGAACAACGTCCAGGGCATATTGGGCTATGTCGTCCGCTGGATCGACCAGGGCGTCGGCTGCTCGAAGGTGCCCGACGTCCACGACGTCGGCCTGATGGAGGACCGCGCGACCTGCCGGATCTCGAGCCAGCACGTCGCCAACTGGCTGCTCCACGCAATCGTCACTCCCGAGGCGGTAGAGCAGGCGCTGCGGCGCATGGCCGCCGTGGTCGACCGCCAGAATGAAGGCGATCCCCGTTACCGCCCGATGGCGCCCGATCCGGAGCGCAGCCTCGCCTTCCGAGCCGCCCGGGCGCTGGTGCTCGAAGGCGTGGAGCAGCCGTCCGGCTACACCGAGCCTTTGCTCCACGCCTACCGGCTCGAGCTCAAGCGCGAAGCCTCTCCCTCAGCTTAGCGGCTTCGAGACGGCCCATCGCCGAGACGAAGGCGCCCGGCTCGGCCGCCGCCTGCTCGTAGACCGCGATCCGGGCGTCGGCGTCGACGGCTCCCGCGGCCTTGGCGCGCCAGGCGGCGAAGCGGATGCGCTCGCTCGGGTGGGTGCGCGCGAAGGTCTCGACCAGGTCGGCGCCGTTACCGCCGCCGACCCGGGCCGCCAGCGCCACCAGCGCCTCGAGGGCGCTCGGATTGGCAAAGCCCGCCACCTGCCGGCGCTCGAGGTCGAACAGATACTGGTCTCGGAAATCGCTGGTCGGCGAAAGGGCAAGGATGTTCAGCGACACCGACAGCGAATCGGGCGGCAGCTGGCAGTGGACGTCGCGATGCCGGCGATAGAGCAGCACCTTGCCCGGCGACAGCGACGAGCGCTCGACGAAGCGGAGCGGTGCCGGCTCGCCGACCGCGCCGACCACCGCGCCGTAATCATATTCGTAATAGTCGCTCCCGTAGCCGGGTCCGAAATAGCCGACCGTCAGGAAGCTGAAATTATGGTCGTGCGGCACATGATAGAAGAACGGCGCGGTGCCGCTGTTGGCGACGACGCTATCTTCTTCCGCCGGCCAGAAATTGGCCCGGAGCGCGAATTTCGACGCTCCGCCGTGGAGCAGGATGACCTGGGCGCTGTATTGGTTGCGGGCGAGCTGGCCGGCGCAGCCCTGCTTCAGCTCGTCGATCACCAGGTCGCCGAGAAAGCGGCGGTTGCGGCCGAGCCGGGCGAGCGCCGGGCCGAAGGCGGCGATCGACTCCTCGTCTTCGGGGTCGAAGCCGCCGGTTTCGAGCGCCTCGACGAGATCGCCCAAAGAGATGGCGTCGGCGTCGGCATCGGTTGCGATCAGGCGGGGCACGGGTCGGGTTCCTCCTCTACGTCGTCGAACAAAGCGGCGAGCGCCTCGGCGGCGGCCGAGCGCACCTCGGGATGGGGGTCGGCCGCCGCCATCGCCCGAAGGCCCGGCAGCGCCGCCTCGGCGTCGAGGCCGAGGAATTCGCGCATCGCCTGCCAGCGGGCGTGAAACGGTCCCGACGCCGCGAAGCCGGCGAAGAGCGGCGCCGCGTCGCGCCGGCCGGAAGCCCTGAGCAAGGTCAGCATGAGCTGGATCCGTGAACCGGCGTCGTCCGTGCCGCTCGTCCCGACAAGGCGGCGGGTCGCCCAATCATATTCGGCGGTGACCGGGCCCGCCCCGAGCGGAGTCGTGGCCTGGATGTAGACGAGGTCGCGCGGCGCATCCTCGACGATGAAGCTGTTGCGCCGGCCGTCGATCTCGAGGACATCGCCGTCGGCGATCGCCCGCCGGCCGATCATCCGGCATTGCCCGCTCCCCTCGGCGACGAATTGCGAGTCGATCTCCGGCGCTTCCCACAGCGACAGGGTGGCGCCGCCGGAGTCGAGGAATCGGAACAGGCTGCGCTGGCCGGTAAAGAAGATCGAGGCCGCCGCGCTGCCACGCCGGAAGCGCTTCTCGGCGATCCGCTCCGCGCTCATCACCGAGAGCTGGATCGAGAGGCTCGGCCGGTGGAACAGCAGCAGCCCGTTCTGCACCTCCGCGCCGACCGCGCGCAGCGGCGGACGGAAGAATGGGTCGCGGGCCGCCTCCGCGACGAGGAGGCCGATGCAGGCCCGAAGCGCGTCCTCGTCGTCCAGCAGGGTCCGCGCCAGGGCGAGGACCGCATCGGCCCCCTCCCGCTCGGCGGCGGCGAGGCCGTCGGCGAGCGGGACGAGGGCCGGCAGGCGGGCGAGGGCGCGGGCCGCGTCCTCCATCGCCTGCCGGCTATGACCTTGCGCCGACGGATCGTCGAGCCACCGGGCGAGATCCTCGTTGATAAGCATTGGCAGATCCTGCCTTTCTTGAAGGGCGAGGAGCGCCGCCGAAGCGCCTCCTCCTCGCCGCGTTCAACCGCCGACGACCAGGACGAAGACGCCCCCGCAATAGACGCCGCCGACTTCCTGCTGCCGGGCCGATCCGTAAATCCCGACTCTCGTCTTCAACTCCGGTATTTTGATGACATTGATCTTGCGCATCTCGCGTCTCCCGTTGGTCCGGGGTCCGAACCGGCGCCGCAGAACGCGCACACCTCGCCCAACCCCGCTTCATCAGTCGCGAGGCGCGGCAGAATCTTTCGCCCGAAATTCCATTAAGTTGTGGGCTTTCAAGGGAAAATTTTTGTAAAACTTGCGCTAATCGGAGTCCCTGGCGTCGCGCTCCGCTTCAGCCCGGTAAGCGTCTTGGAGCGCCTTCAGCCGGCGCAACTCGGCTTTGACCTTGAGGCGTGACCGCAACGTCACGCCCCACACCAGCACGAAGATCGGCAGGACGATCATCCCCCGCAGCGAGGTTGCCCAGGCGGCAAGCTCGCTCAGCGGATGCGCCAGCTGGCCGCCGTGGCGCCAGGCCGCCTTGAACAGGATGGCGACCGGTAGACAGAGCGGGAAGAGAATCAGGCTGAGCGTCACCCGGCGCAGATCGGCCTGAGCGTTCTGGATGCTGGTCCTGAGGAAGGCCTCGCGGCTCGAAGTGTCCAAAGTCTTCGCCATCTGGCGGATCTTCCGCCGCTTCCAGGTGAGGGCGATGGTCGAGCCCGCCATGAAGACGCTGATGGCGAGCATCGCCCCGCTCGGCTTCAGCAGCACCCCGGCGATCGAGATGCCGACGATCATCACCACCAGCGCGAGGTCGGTATAAGCGAGCAGCCGGCCCTGGAAGCGCGCCTTGCGCGCCACTGCCTCGAAGGCCTGCTGCTCGGCGTCCTCCGGCTCGTTCCAAAGCGTGGCGAAATCGTCGAAGCCGGGCTCCCTCATGGCCGCGGCTCCACTGAAGCCTTCAGCGCAGTTTTCGCGCGCTGGCATCGCAGCATTGCCGCGTTGGCGGTGATCCCCAGTATCTCAGCAATCTCCTGATAGCTGAATCCTTCCAGGCAGAGCACGATTGCTTCGCGCTGAGGAATTGGAAGCAATTGGATCGAATTAACAAGCCGTTTCTTCTGCTCGTTCCGGACCGCAATTTCATCCGGAGCGGGGGAAGCTGAGACCAGGTCGGGCGACAATTCGACCTGTCTCGGCTCACGTGCCCGCTTGATTACGTGGGAAATACATCTCTTCTGGGCGATCGAAGCGACGAACGTCTTGAGCCCCGCCTCTCCGCGATAGGAGGGCAGGGCCAGCCAGATCGCCAGCAATATGTCCTGGACCAGCTCGCGGCGGAGAGAAACGTCCGCTTCGTAGGACAAAGCGATGCGGCTTATGAGCCCCATGCACTCCTCGGTCACGCGAGCGAACAGTTGCCCTGTCGACCCGTTCGCGGCCATGCTCGCCTCGGGCGGCGGTGCCTCCCTGTCAGCCACGTCTGCCGCCTGGTCTTGAAGGGATGTGCAAGTGTGGGCCCGGGGAGGAAGGAGGCAACATGGACAGGAGCGCGCAGAATAGCGGCACGATTGAAGTCCGCAACGCGCATCGCTTCGACACGGCCCCCCTCGAACGCTGGATGGAGCGCGAGGTCCCCTTCTATCGCGGGCCGCTGACGGTCGAGCAGTTCCGGGGCGGTCAGTCCAACCCCACCTACAAGCTGACCAGCCCGGGCGGCTGCTACGTGCTCCGCCGCAAGCCGCCCGGCAAGCTGCTGCCGGGAGCGCATGCCGTCGACCGCGAATATCGCGTTCTCGCCGCGCTGGGGGCCCAGCATTTCCCGGTGCCGCGCGTCTACGGCCTGTGCCTTGACGAGAACGTCATCGGCACGCCTTTCTACGTCATGGACATGGTCGAGGGCCGGATCTTCTGGGAGGCCGATTTCCCGAAGGTGCCGAGCGGGGAACGGCCGGCTTATTTCGACGCGATGAACGAGACGATCGCGCGCCTGCACCTCATCGATCCGGCCGCGGCGGGGCTCGCCGATTACGGCAAGCCCGGCAATTATTTCGAGCGCCAGATCGGCCGCTGGTCGAAACAATATCTGGGCGACGTCGAAGCCGGCCGGATCGCCGCGATGGACCGGCTGGTCGAATGGCTCCCGGCCCATATCCCGGCCACCGGCGAGGAGGAGGAGGCGCGCGTCATCCACGGCGACTTCCGCTGCGACAACATGATCTTTCACCCCGTCGAGCCGCGGGTCCTCGCCGTGCTCGACTGGGAGCTGTCGACGCTCGGCCACCCGCTCGCCGACTTCACCTATCACCTCATGGTCTATCGCATGCCCGCGGGGGTCTCGACCGGACTCGCCGGGCGCGATCTCGCCGCGCTCAACATCCCCTCGGAAGCCGAATATGTCGCCGCTTACTGCCGACGCACCGGGCGCGAGGGCATTGCCGGCCTCGATTTCTACATGGCGTTCAACATGTTCCGGCTCGCCGCCATCGTCCATGGAATCAAGGGCCGGCTCGTCCGCGGAACCGCCGCCTCGGCCCATGCCGACCGGATGGCCGCCAGCCTCGAGCCGCTCGCCGAATTGGCCTGGGCGCAGGCGGTGCGGGCGGGAGCCGCCTGATGGCGGAGGACAGCGCGAGGCGCCGGCTTCGGCGGGCGCTGAGGCAGATCGGTCCGGCACGCCTCGCCGTCACCATCGCGTTCCTTCTGATGGCCCTGCTCGCGGCGCGCTTCTCCTGGCAGCTGCCGCTGACCGGCGACGCCGAAAGGGCGCTCTACGACATCCGCTTCGTCCGCTCCGCGCAGAAGGTGGCGCAGGATCCGCGAATCGTCCTCGTCACCTATGACGACCAGACATTGCGCCAGCTCGGCAAGCGCTCGCCGCTCGACCGGCGCCTGCTCGCCGAGACTCTCACCGTGCTCGACTCGCTCCACCCCAAGGCGATCGGAATCGACATCCTGTTCGATCAGCCGCAAGCCGAGGACCCGCAGTTGCTCGAGACCTTCCGGCGGATGAAGACTCCGACCTGGCTCGCTTATGCCGACGCCAGCGAGAATCCCGACCAGATCGAATATGAGCAGCAGCAATTCCTCCGCTCGTTCCTGCGCTCGGCGCGGACGGATGCGGTTCGGCCGGCGAGCATCAAGCTCGAGCCCGATTTCGAGGACGACGTCGCCCGCCGCTGGCCTGTTCAGAGGGGCAATCTGCCGCCCGAGCTGGCCAACGCCATGGCCGGACCCGTCCATCCGGAGTTCGCGCATTATTCGCGAAGCATCGCCTATCGGCTGCCGAGCGAGGCGGATCGGCCGGTTTTTGCGAATTTCGGAATCGACACGGTGCCGCTGCTCGGTGCCGCGCTGAAGGACCAGATCGAAGGCCGCTACGTCCTGATCGGAGGCAACATCAAGGACCAGGACGATTATGAGACCCCGATGAGCCGGCGCACCGGCGGCTGGATGAAGGGGATCGAGGTCCATGCCCATATGCTGGCCCAGCAGCTGGACGGCCGGCTGCCGCCCGGGATTGCCGGAATCGTGCTCTGGCTCGCCGCCTTGGCGGTCGTCACGGCAGGGGGCCTGAGCAGCCTCGTCGAGGCGCGGGGCTGGCGGCTCGCCGGACTGCTCCTGGTGCAGCTGCTCTTGTTCGCCGCCCTCCCCTTCCTGCTCCAGTCGAGGGGCGTCGACACGCTCGGCCTGCCGGCCTTCGGCTGGGGCGTCGGGTGGGCGATCGCCTTCGGAGCGGTCGGAACGGCGGCCCGCGCCGTCGGCTCCGAGCAGCGTCGATTCGCCCAGGCGACGCTCGGCAAATATCTGCCGCGCGACGTCGCCGCCGAGATCCTCAAGGACCCCGACCGGCTGACCCTGACCGGCGAGAAGCGGACCATCCTCGCCCTCTTCACCGACCTCGAGGACTTCACCAAGCTCAGCCACGCCATAGCGCCGGAGCAATTGTCGCAGCTCCTGAACCGCTATCTCGACCTCCTGAGCGAGACGGTGCTTCGCCACGGCGGAACGATCGACAAGTTCGTCGGCGACGCCGTCGTCGCCTTCTGGGGGGCGCCGATCGCCCGGCCGGACGATGCCGACCGGGCGGTCCGCGCTGCGATCGCGATGTACGAGGCGGGGGAAGAATTCCGCCGCGCCGCGGCGCCGGGCCTGCCGCCGGTCGGCCGCACCCGGGTCGGCCTCCATTGCGGCGAGGCGGTGGTCGGCAATTTCGGCGGCGAGGGCCGGATCCAGTACACGGCGCTCGGCGACGGAATGAACACCGCCTCCCGGCTCGAAGGCGCCAACAAGTCGCTCCACTCGACCATCCTGGTCAGCGGGGAGGCGATGGCCGCCTCGACCCTGGACCTGTTCCGACCGCTCGGCCGGGTCGTCCTGATCGGCCGGGCCACGCCGGTGGAGGTCTGGGAACCGGTGCCGCGGATGGACGCGGACCGGCGCGAACGGCTCACCGGTCTCTGGCGCCGCTTCGACTCCGGGGACGGCGCGGCGCTGGCCGAACTCGAAATCGCCGCCGCCGAGACGCCGGAGGATGCGGCGCTCGCCGACTTGGTGTATCGGTTGCGGATCGCCGGCCCCGGAGGTCATTTTGTACTTGCGTCCAAATAATTTCGCCCGCGGCCTGCTCGCCGCCTCCCTGCTTGCCGCGGCCTCGGCCGCCGCCGCCGACATCCTCGTCGTCCGCTCGATCGGCCCTTCGTCCGCCAGCTTTCCGCCCGGCAAGAGGCTCCCCGACAATGCGCGGCTGACGCTCAAGCCCGCCGATCAGCTGATGCTGCTCGACGGCCGCGGAACGCGCATGTTGCGGGGCCCCGGCACCTTCACCGCCGGCGCCGCGCCCCAGCAGGTCGCCTCGGCCCAGCCGGTGCTCCAGCGCCGCGCCCGGATCGGGGCCGTCCGCGGAGTCGAAGGCGGAGCGCTGCGCCCGCCGAGCCTCTGGCACGCCGACATCGCCCAGGATGAGACCTTCTGCCTCGCCGATCCACCTGCGCTCACGCTCTGGCGGCGGGAGACGACCGCGGCCCTGCCCCTCACCGTGACGAGCGTGCCGGACGGCGCCACCCGCCGAGTCCTTTTCGAGGCCGGCGCCTCGACCGCCGCGTGGCCTTCGGACCTGCCGCTCGCCGACGGGGCCCGCTATCGCCTGTCGCGGCCGGACGTGGCGCAGCCGACCTCGCTCAGCTTGCGCGGTCTCGGCCGCACGCCCTCCGCGCTTCAAGACCTCGCGTCGAGCCTGATCGCCGCCGGCTGCACCTCGCAGCTCGACCTGCTCGTCGAGACGGTACGCGCACCCGACCGGGCTCCGCGGAGCTGACCGCCCTTTTCCGACGCGCGCATAACAGCTAGCGACGCGCCATGAAGATCGCGCTCTGCATGCCCGTCCACAGCGGCCTCACCAAGAGGTTCGCCCTCAGCGCGTTCAGCATCCTGATCGACGCTCTCACCAACGGCGTCGAGCGGGGCGGCGAGCGGACGATCCCCGAGATCCGTCCTTTCATGGCCTCGTCGGCCGACACCGCCTTCAACCGCAACGTCCTCACCCGCGACGCGCTCGCCTGGGGCGCCGACTTCCTTCTGTTCGCCGACGTCGACCATCACATCCCCGCCGACGGGCTCGCCCGCCTGATCGCCCTCGACAAGGAAGTGGTCGGCCTCAACTTCCGCCGCCGAGGCGAGGGCGATACCTTGCCGACCGTGGCGCGCCGGGTGGGCGAGGATGTCTACGAGCCGGTGTGGACGAACGCGGAGAAGGCCCGCGCCGGGCTCGTCGAGCAGGTCGACGCGATGGGCTTCGGCTTCTGCCTGGTCGCCGCCGGAGTCTTCGCCAAGCTGGAAGCGCTGGCGCGGGCCGAGGGTCGATCGAGCGTCTGGCCGATCTTCCACTTCACCCAGATCGAGGGGGCGCTCCATTCGCTCAGTGAGGACAGCGCCTTCTGCCGCAAATGCGCGGCGGCCGGGATCCCGATCTTCGTCGATCACCGCCTGTCCTTCGAATCGGCGCACATGGCGGAGATCCCGCTGATGTTCGATCCCGGCCCGCCCCCCGGCGGCGTGGTCTCCACCCGGCTGTCCGGGCGATAGCCTTCGGTCCGCTTTCGTTTCGGCGCGGAAAGAGAATCGTTCGACGCAAAAAGCCTTTGCGCCCATCGCCTTGCGCCGACCGCGGGGGCAGATTCCCACGCATCCGTCAGGTCGGGGAGGGCCGCTTGCTGAACATCCTGATCGTCGAGGACGAGCCGCTCCTGGCGGACACGCTGCGTCGCCTCGTCGAGCTCAACCCGCTTTATCGAGTGACCGCGGTCTGCGACGACCGCGCCAGCGCCCTTGCCGCCGTGGAAGAGCAGCGGCCCGACCTGGCTCTCGTGGACCTCCAGCTCGCCAATTCGACGAGCGGCTTCAGCGTTGCCGCCAAGCTCCACGAGAAAGGGGTCGCCTGTCTGTTCACTACCGGCCGGGTGCCGGGCTTCCCGCTTCCCGACCTCGCCATCGGCTGCCTCCAGAAGCCGTTCCGCGAGGAGCATCTCGTCCGCGCCCTCGCCGAGGCGGAGGACATATTGAAGGGACGGCCCAAGGTGGTGCTCCGCCGCCGGCTGCCGGAGCAGCTGGAGCTCTATGCCGAGACCCGGTCCGAACCGGCCTCCGCCTGGGTCCCCGGCGTCCGCCGCCGGACCTCGCTCGCGGCCCGGCTCTGGAAGCTGGTCCGCCGCCCCTCCAGCTTCAGGAGCGCCGCCGCCTGATCAGGGTCGGCGGGATTCCCGCCAGACCATGATGGCGAGAAGGCCGGCGAGGATCGCGCCGACTGCGCTCACCCAGAGCGGAATCGTGTGGCTGCCGAAGACGACCTGGATGCCCCGGATCAGCCGAAACACGTGAGCGAGCGCGACCAGCGCCAGGATAAGCACGGCAAGAGTGGTGAACGGCTTCATGGCAATCTCCTCCCCAGTCGACGCGCGGCCGCCCCGGCCGCCTGATCATTCCCCCATCGCCTTGAGCGGCGGCCCGGAGTCGCGACGGCGGATGACGAGGTTGCGGATCTCGGTCATGTCCTCCATCGCGAAGCGAACCCCCTCCCGGCCTAGCCCGCTGTCCTTGACGCCGCCGTAGGGCATGTTGTCGACGCGGTAGGAGGGGACGTCGTTGATCACCACGCCGCCCACCTCCAGCCGGTCCCAGGCCTCGAGCGTCTTGAACAGGTCGCGGGTGAAGATTCCCGCCTGAAGGCCGAACTTGCTGTCGTTCACCTCGTCCAGCGCCGCTCGGAAATCGGTGAAGCGGGAGAGGATCGCCACGGGCCCGAACGCTTCCTCCCGATAAACCGTGGCCGAGCGGGCGACATCCTCGAGCAGGGTCGCCTCGAGCATCGCGCCGTCGCGCTCCCCGCCGCACAGCAATTTGGCGCCGCCTTCCACCGCGGCGCGGATCCAATTGTCGAGCCGCTGCGCTTCCTTGACGTCGATCATCGGCCCGATGAACGTGTCGCGCTTGTGCGGATTGCCGGCAATCAGCGACTTGGTCTTTCGGACGAGGCGTCTCTTGAGCTCGTCGTAGACGGCCTCGTGGATGATGATTCGCTGGACTCCGATGCAGCTCTGGCCGGACTGGTAGAAGGCGCCGAAGACGATCCGCTCGACCGCATCGTCGAGGTCGGCGTCCTCATCGACGATCACCGCCGCGTTGCCGCCGAGCTCGAGCACCACCTTCTTCTTGCCCGCCCGCGCCTTGAGGTCCCAGCCGACCGCCGGCGAGCCGGTGAAGGAGAGCAGTTTCAGCCGCTCGTCGGTGGTGAACAGATCTGCGCCCTCGCGATGCGCCGGAAGGATCGAGAAGGCGCCCCTGGGCAGGTTGGTCTCGGCCAGAACGTCGCCGATGATGAGCGCCCCGAGCGGCGTCCGGCTCGCCGGCTTCATCACGAACGGGCAGCCGACCGCGATCGCCGGAGCGACCTTGTGGGCGGCCAGGTTCAACGGGAAGTTGAACGGCGAGATGAAGCTGCACGGACCGATCGGCACACGCTTCCAGATCCCCTGATAGCCGCGGGCGCGGGGGCTGATGTCGAGCGGCTGCACCTCGCCGGTCATCCGCACCGATTCCTCGGCGGCGATCCGGAACGTGTCGATCAGCCTTGTGACCTCGCCTTCGGAATCCTTGATCGGCTTTCCCGCCTCGACGCAGAGGGCGAAGGCGAGCTCGTCGAACCGCTGCCTGAAGCGGTCGACGCAATGCTGGAGCACCGCCTGCCGCTCGTAGGCCGCCATCCGAGCCATCGGCTCCGCGGCCTCGACCGCCGCGGCGATTCCGGCATCGATCGTCGCCGCGTCGGCCATCGCCACCCGGAAAGCGACCTTGCCGGTATATTTGTCGGTGACCTCCAAGTCGGCGTTCGGCTGCTTCGCCTCGTTGGCGAGGTAGAGCGGGTAGGTGTCCTTCAGCTTGGTCATAAAGCGGCACTCAGCGCCTTGATGTCGCGGTTGAGTATCCGGTCGTTGTCGGCATAGTCGACCGGGCAATCGACGACGTGGACGCCGTCGGCGCCCAGGCATTCGCGCAGCACGCCCGGCAGCGCGTCGGCGCTCTCCACCCGGTGGCCGTGCGCTCCGTAGCTCTCGGCATATTTGACGAAATCCGGATTGCCGTAGGTGAGGCCCCAGTCCTTGAAGCCCATGTTCGCCTGCTTCCAGCGGATCATTCCGTAAGCGTCGTCGCGAAGGATCAGGACGGTAAGGTTGAGGCCGAGGCGGACCGCCGTCTCGATCTCCTGGCTGTTCATCATGAAGCCGCCGTCGCCGCACACCGCCATCACCTTGCGCCCCGGATAGACCATCGCCGAGGCCATCGCGGAGGGGAGCCCTGCCCCCATCGTCGCCAGCGCGTTGTCGAGAAGCACGGTGTTCGGCCCGCGCGCGGGGTAATTGCGCGCGAACCAGATCTTGTAGACTCCGTTGTCGAGGCAGAGGATGCCGTCGGCCGGCATCGCCTCGCGGACGCATTTGACGAGGCAGGGCGGGAAGACCGGGAAGCGCATGTCGTCGCACAGCGAGGCGGTATGCTCGACCTCGGCCGCCCGCGCGCTCAGCATCGCCGCGAAGTCCCAGGTCGGCGAGGGGACGATGTCCTCCTTGATCTGCCAGATGGCGTTGGCGATGTCGCCGATCACCTCGATCTGCGGGAAATAGACGGGGTCGACCTCGGCCGTCTTGGTCGAGACGTGGATCACCGGGTCGCCGCCCGGCTTCATGAAGAAAGGCGGCTTCTCGATCACGTCGTGGCCGATATTGACGATGAGGTCGGCCGCCTCGATCGCCCGGTGGACGAAGTCGCCCGCCGACAAGGCCGCGCAACCGAGGAACTTGGGGTGGGTCTCGTCGACGACGCCCTTGCCCAATTGCGTGGTGACGAACGGGATGCCGGTCTTCTCGATGAACTGAAGGAGCATCCGGGAGGTCATCTTGCGGTTGGCGCCGGCGCCGATGACGAGGATCGGCGCGCGCGCGCCCTCGATCGCGCGCACCGCGGCGCGCACCGCTTTCTCGTCCGCCGCCGGACGGCGCACCAGGCTTCGCGGGATAGGCCGAGCCTCGGTCGCCTCGTCGGCGATGTCCTCGGGCAGCTCGAGATGAACCGCGCCCGGCTTCTCCTCCTCGGCGAGCCGGATCGCCTCGCGGACCCGGCTCGGAATGTTGTCGGCGGAGGCGAGCTGGTGGGTGAATTTGGTGATCGGCCCCATCATCGCGACGACGTCGAGGATCTGGAACCGGCCCTGCTTGGATTTCTTGATCGGCTTCTGGCCGGTGATCATCAGCATCGGCATTCCGCCCAGCTGCGCGTAGGCGGCGGCAGTGACGAGATTGGTCGCGCCTGGACCCAGGGTGGCGAGGCAGACTCCGGTGCGCCCGGTGTGCCGGCCATAGGTCGCGGCCATGAAGCCGGCGCCCTGCTCGTGGCGGGTGAGAATGAGGCGGATCTTCTTCGAGCGCGACAGGCTGTCGAGGAAGTCGAGATTCTCCTCGCCGGGGACTCCGAAGACGTGCTCGACGCCTTCCTGCTCGAGGCACTCGACGATGAGGTCGGACGCCTTCGCCATCAGCCTCTCCCCATGCGATTGAGGGGACTGCCTAAACGGCTTTCCCTCGCCTGTCATCCGCTTGCAAGGCGGAGCCGATTGGGCTCTTATCGGGCGAGAGAGGGGGCGTGATGGTGCGTAGCCGAGGCCTGGGGATCGCCGCCGCCGCGGCCGGCCTCGCCGCTTTCCTCCTGCTCCTGATCCATGCCGCGACCGCCGGCGCCGCCGGCGGCGAGCCGGCTTACGCCTATGTCGGCGTGGCGAGCTGCGCCGGCTCGACCTGCCACGGCCGCTCCGAGCCGACCGGAGCGGTGGTCCGCCAGGACGAATTGATGATCTGGCAGAACGCCTCGTCGCCGACCGGAGCGCACAGCCGCGCCTGGGCGGTGCTTCGCGAGCCGAGGGCCCGGTCGATCGCCGCGCGGCTCGGGATCGGCGAGGCCTCTTCGGCGCCGCTCTGCCTCGGCTGCCACGCCACGCCCGCTTCGCCCCGCTCCCGCCTGTCGGACGGGGTCGGCTGCGAGAGCTGCCACGGCGCCGCCTCCGGCTGGCTCGCCAGCCATTACGCGGTCGGCGGCACCCACGCCGCCAACGTCGCCCGCGGCATGGTGCCGCTCGACGATCCGAAGGTGCGCGCCTCGCGCTGCCTCGATTGCCATTTCGGAGCGGCGCGCGACGGCCAGTTCGTCGACCACCGGATCATGGCCGCCGGCCACCCCAGGATCAGCTTCGAATTGGACCTCTTCTCGACCCTCCAGCAGCACCACAACGAGGATTCCGATTACGCCCGCCGCAAGCGCCGCACCGACGACGTCGCGACCTGGGCGGTCGGCCAGGCGATGGCTCTGGACCGCTCGCTCTCGCTCTGGTCGAGCCCGCGCGGCACCCAGGGCGTCTTCCCCGAATTCTATTTCTTCGACTGCCACACCTGCCACCGGCGCATTTCGGACGACCCGGGCTACGAGCCGAGCGCGCCCGGCAATCCGGCCCGCCCGATCCCGACGGGGATGCCGGCCTACAATGACGAGAACATGATCATGCTCGCCGCCGCCGCCCGGGTCGCCGCGCCGGCGCTGGCCCAGCGCTTCGAGCGCGATTCCCGAGCCTTCCACCTGGCTCTCGCCAAGGACCGACCGAGCGCCATCACCGCCGCCCAGCGGCTCCGCGAGAGCGCCGCGGCCCTCGGAGACGCCTTCGCCCGCGACGGCATCGGCCGGGTCCAGGTGTTCGCGATCATCGACGCCATCGCCGGCAACGCGATCAGCGCCCGATTCACCGATTACGAAGGCAGCGTCCAGGCGGTGATGGCGGTCGACACCTTGCTCTCCGCGCTGGTCAATTCCGGCGCGGTGACGACGGCGCAGGCGACCGCGATCCGCGGCGACATCAACCTCGCCTACCGCGCCGTTCGTGAGCCCTACGCCTTCGAGCCCGCCGACTTCCGGGCCAGCCTCGGCCGCGCCGCCGCCGCGATCCGGAAGCTCAAATGAGGAAGCGCGCCGCCACCGCGATCTGCGCCCTGATCCTCGGCTCGTGCGGCGGAGGCGGCGGGGGAAGCTCGGGCGGCGGGGGAGGCTCGACCCCGGTCCCCGTCCCGCCGCCGCCTCCCCCGCCCGCGCCCCAATCGCTCTACGCCGTCCCGGCGCCCGAATCCCTCACCCAGGCCGACGTCCAGCAGGTGCTCGCCCAGGGCGTCAACGAGGCGCAGGCGCGCGGCCTTCCCGCCACGCTGGCGGTGGTCGACCGGGTCGGCAACGTCCTCGCCGTCTTCGCGATGAACGGCGCCAACCCGCGCCTCGCCATCCCGCGGGGGCCCAACGGCAGCACGTTCGATCTGCAGGGAGTCGACGTGCCCGCCGCGACGGCAGGAGCGATCGCCAAGGCGATCACCGGCGCCTACTTGTCGTCCGGCGGCAACGCCTTCTCGACCCGGACGGCGAGCATGATCGTCCAGCAGCATTTCCCGCCGTCGCAAGCCGCCGTCGGGCTGGAGAGCGGGCCTTTGTTCGGGGTCCAGTTCAGCCAGCTCCCCTGCTCCGACCTCGCCACCCGCTTCGGCACCAGCATCGGCCCGCACCGCTCGCCGCTCGGCCTCGCCGCCGATCCGGGCGGCTTCCCGCTCTACAAGAACGGGGTGCTGGTCGGCGGCATCGGGGTGATGGCGGACGGCATCTACGGCTTCGACCCCGAGGTGCAGGACGTCGACAAGGACGGCGAGGAGATCATCGCGCTGGCCGCGGAGAGCGGCTTCGCCCCGCCCGACGACATCCGCGCCGACCATATCCCCGTCGACGGCACCCTGCTCCGCTTCTCCGACGCCACGGCGGGCGATCTCGCCGCCAATCCCGCCGCCGCCGCGCCCTTCGCCTCGGTCAACGGAACGCTCGGCGGCCTCGTCTCCGTCGGCGGCTATTACAACGCGACGGGCGGCGTTCTGGCGGGCCGCGTCTACGGCGCCGAGGATTCGGGCATCCGCGCCGCCAGCCCGGCCGAGTTCGCCAATTCCGACGCCTTCATCCTCACCAACGGCGCCGGCGCCGACCGCTACCCGATCCGCGCCGGAACCGACGGCAACCTCACGTCCGGCGAAGTCGCCGCACTGCTCGAGGAAGCGTTCAGGATCATGAGCGCGGCGCGCGCCCAGATCCGTCACCCGCTCGACAGCCGCGCCCAGGTCTCGATCTCGGTGGTCGACACCAATGGCGAGGCCTTGGGCATCGTCCGCTCGCCCGATGCCCCCATCTTCGGAATCGACGTCTCGCTGCAGAAGGCGCGCACCGCCGCCTTCTATTCGAGCGCCAGCGCCGCCGCCGAGCTCCAGGCCGACCCCGATCCCGATGTCGCCGCCTTCGTGACGGCGGTGCGCACCTTCTTGAACGATCCCAACGCTCTCACCGGCCAGTTCGCTTTCACCGACCGCGCCGGCGGCAACCTCTCGCGCCCCTATTTCCCCGACGGCGAGGTCGGCCGGCCGCCCGGCCCCTTCTCCCGGCCGATCGACGCGTTCAACCCCTTCTCGACCGGCCTCCAGTCGGCGCTCGTCCAGCTCGCCGTGAAGCAGCATGTCGGCTTCGTGCTCGGCGCCGGCGCCGACGTTCCGCAGGCGTGCAGCCACATCCCCCACCCGACCCGGCTCGCCAACGGAATCCAGATCTTCCCGGGCTCGGTGCCCGTCTACCGCGGCGCCACCCTGGTCGGCGCGATCGGGGTCTCGGGCGACGGCATCGACCAGGACGACATGATCGCCTTCCTCGGCACCTACAATGGCGGCATCCGCGCCGGCACCTTCGCCAACGCCGACCCCGCCCGCCGCGCCGACCGCATCGTCGTCAACGTCGGCGGCAATCCCGTGCGCCTCCGCTACGTCAACTGCCCCTTCGCTCCCTTCCTCGGCACGTCCGACCAGAATGTCTGCGAGGGCAAGTAGGCGATGCTGGCGGGGGGAATCGCCTTGCTCCTTGGCGGCACCTCATTGGATCCGAGCGTCTCGCCCACCCCGTCATTCCCGCGAAAGCGGGAATCCCGCTTGGGCAGTGCGTCGGAAGAAGAGAAGCGGGACCCCCGCTTGCGCGGGGGTGACGAGCTAGCCGTTCAGGACGCTCCCGCACCGCCGGCTTCCCAACCGCCCGTCACCACCCCCGAAACCTCGCCCCTCCCCGGCCGCCGCCGGCCCGGAGTGCCGCAGCACACGCTCGAGCCGCCGGTCAGCCAGGACAATCCCGGCGCCCTTCGCGCGCCGCCGCCCGAAGCCTTCCCCACCGACCAGATCCCCGTCCCGGACCGCTGGCGGCTGATCGAGAGCCTGGGCCTGGTCAAGGAGCGCTGGTTCGATCCCTACAACCAGAACACCTACAAGGCCGACCGCCCGCTCTGCCTGCCGACCGACGAAGAGCAGGCGAAGCGCCGCGCCGAGGGCCGGCCGCCGTGCCGCACCCCGCGCTTCCTCGGCCTCGAAGGCCACGACTGGTTCCTGAACCTCAGCGCCGTCTCCGACACGGTGGTGGAGCCGCGCACCTTCCCGATTCCCGTCGGCGTCCAGACTACCCAGCGGCCCGGCGAGATCGACGTGTTCGGGAAGAACGACAGCCTCGTTCTCGCCCAGACCTTCATCCTCGGCGCGTCTTTGTTCAAGGGGTCGACGGCGTTCATGCCGCCGCACGTCGAATACCGCCTCAGCCTCGCCTTCAACCTCAATTATGCCGACGTCTCCGAGCGGCGGATCCTGTTCGTGCAGCCGTCGAAGGGCACGTCGCGGCTAGACGCCTTTGTCGGGGTCCAGGAAGCCTTCGTCGACTATCATTTGCGCGATGTCTCGGCCCGCTACGATTTCGACTCCGTCCGGGTCGGAATCCAGCCGTTCCAGCTCGATTTCCGGGGTTTCCTGTTCAACGACCAGCAGCTCGGCATCCGCCTGTTCGGCAACCGCGACAACAACCGATTCCAATACAATCTCGCCGCGATCTGGCGGCTGGAGAAGGACACCAACAGCGGGTTGAATTCGGTTCTCCAGTCGCCGCGCAAGGACTGGATTCTCCACGCCAACCTCTACCGCCAGGATTTCCCCGTCCCCGGCTTCACCAGCCAGGCGAGCCTCACCTGGAACGCCAACCGCGAGCGCGGCGATATCGAGGTCGACAAGAACGGCTTCCCGGTCCGCCCGGCGCTGATCGGCAATCTGCGCGCCCGCAATTACGACGTCGCCTATCTCGGCCTCAACGGCGACGGCCATTTCGGGCGGCTGAACCTCACTGCCTCCGCCTACGCCGCGATCGGCTGGGACCGCGCCAACATCTTCACCGGCCGCACCGGCCACATCCGCGCCTTCTTCCTCGCCGCCGAGCCGAGCTACGACGTCAACTGGGTGCGGCTTCGCGGCTCCTTCCTCTACGCCAGCGGCGACTCCCACCCGTTCGACGACAAGGAGACCGGCTTCGACGCGATCTTCGAGAACCCGGTCTTCGCCGGCGCCGACACCAGCTACTGGATCCGCCAGTCGATCCCGTTCGCCGGCGGCGGCCGGGCGGTGGCGATCAACGGCCGCAACGGAATCCTCAACTCGCTCCGCTCGTCGAAGGAGCAGGGCCAGTCCAACTTCAACAATCCCGGCACCATCCTCGCCGGCGCCGGCGCCGATTTCGACCTGCTGCCGCAGCTTCGAGTCAGCACCAACCTCAACCACCTCTGGTTCGCGAACACCGCCGTTCTGCAGGCCCTGAGGAACGAGGGCTCGATCCCGCGCGACATCGGCTGGGACGCCTCGATCGCCGCCATCTATCGCCCCAAATTCACCCAGAACCTGGTGTTCCGCGCCTCTGCGGCCGTCCTCCAGCCCGGCGCCGGCTTCAGGGACCTCTTCGCCAACTCCGACCGCGACAAACGCTACCTTTCGGTGCTCTTGAACGCGATCGTCAGCTATTAGCCGCAGCGGCCCGAATCGCCCTGCGCTACCGGAAGGAAGCCCGATGACCGTCAAAGCCTATGGCGCGCATGCCGCCGACAAGCCGCTCGAGCCGATGGACATCCATCGCCGCTCGCCGGGCCCCCGCGACGTCCAGATCGACATCGCCTGGTGCGGGGTCTGCCACTCCGACCTCCACACCGTCCGCTCCGAATGGGGCGGGACTCTCTATCCCTGCGTTCCGGGCCACGAGATAATCGGCCATGTCAGCGCCGTCGGCGGCGAGGTGACGAAGTTCGCCGTCGGCGACACGGTCGGGGTCGGCTGCCTGGTCGGAAGCTGCGGCCATTGCCCGTCCTGCGGCGAAGGACTGGAGCAATATTGCGAGAAAGGGATCATCGGCACCTATAACGGACCGACCCAGGACCCGCCCGGCCACACGCTCGGCGGCTATTCGCAGCGGATCGTCGTCGACGAGGATTTCGTGCTCCACATCCGCCACGGCGAGGACCAGCTCGCCGCCGCCGCGCCTCTGCTCTGCGCCGGGATCACCACCTGGTCGCCGCTCCGCCACTGGAAGGTCGGGCCGGGCCAGAAGGTCGGGATCGTGGGCATCGGCGGGCTCGGCCACATGGGGATCAAGCTCTCCCACGCCTTGGGCGCCCGGACGGTCGCCTTCACCTCGTCTCAGAGCAAGCGCGACGACGCGCTTCGGCTCGGCGCCGACGAGGTCGTCGTCACCCGCAACCCCGAGGAGATGGCGGCCCACGCCGGCAGCTTCGACTTCATCCTCGATACGGTCGCGGCGAGCCACGATCTCGACGCCTACACCGCCCTCCTGAAGCGCGACGGGACGCTCTGCCTGGTCGGAGTCCCGTCCGACCCGCACCCCTCGCCGAACATCGCCAACCTCATCTTCCGCCGCCGGGCGATCGCCGGCTCGCTGATCGGAGGAATCGCCGAGACCCAGGAGATGCTCGATTTCTGCGCCGAGCACGGCATCGTCTCGGACATCGAGACGATCCGCGCCGACCAGATCGACGAGGCCTACGAACGGATGCTGAGGAGCGACGTCAAATACCGCTTCGTGATCGATACGGAGACGATGGGCGCGGCTTGACTCCGACGATGACGGTCGGCTCGCAATAGGGCTTCGGCATCACCGCCGGCCCGCGCGGGATCAGCTCGTTGACGATCGTTCCGCCGACCCGGGCGCACGCCTCCGGCGGCACGTCGTAATGGACGATCCGCTTCGTGTAGGCGGGGCAGACGTCGCCGCAGGGATAGTCGACGACGACGAGCGTGCCGCGATGGATTCCGAGCACCCGGACCCGGTCGGTCCTTGCAAAGGGATCGAACCGGCTCCTCGCGAAACGCAGCAGGTCGGAGTCGCCGATCCGCCTCGGCCGGACGGACGGCGAGCCCGTGGCGGCGAGCGCCATCAATGCAACGACTAAAGGCATCCATGCTCTCCTTCGCTGCCAGCATCGCAGCAGGACGCGGCTTGCCGATGGCTGAACGGCCGCGCCGGCCGCCCATCCCGCTGAGATCGCGGCCTTTTGCCTCACTCCTTGTTAACCGGTTCGGGTGCAAAGACTTGGCGACCGCCAGCAGGAGCAAGCGAATGCCGGGCCTCAACCTCAAGCGGACCCCCCGCTTCGCGCCCCGCAAGCCGCGACTCGCCGCCTTCATCACCACCGCCGCCCTGCTTCCCGACGATCGCGAGATCCGGGTCGCCATCCGCAACATCTCGTCCGAGGGCTTCATGGCCGAGACCGACGCTCCGCTCGAAGCGGGCTGCCGGTTCGGAATCGACATTCCGGGCCGGGGCATCGTCCGGGGCGAGGTGAGGTGGTGCGACGGCGAGGCGTTCGGCGCCCGTTTCGACCGCCCCTTGATACTCAAGGAGGTTGACGCGGACTGATCCAGGTTAGGATCAGCTTTAACTTGTAAACCGTTGAGCCTGGCCGGTTTCCCGCCTATCCCGAATCGCCGCTGCGGGATTTGGGAATGGCTTTCACGATCGTCTGGATGAAGGGCCCTTTGGTGATGGGCGCGAGCGCTTACGGCACGCTCGACGAGGCGACCCGCGCCGCCCAGGACGAGATGCCCGACATGCAGCGCCAGTTCGGCGCCACCGCGGTCAAGGTCGTCGATGAATCGGGCAACCCCTGCTTCCTGAGAGCGATCAGCCGCAACCCGTAGGCCTTCGCCCGGTCCGCAAGTCAGGGTAAGGCTGCGGCCAGAGTCTCGATCGGCAGGAACAGGGTCCGGGTGCCGGCCGGGAATTCGATGAACTCGGCGCAGGCGAGGTAAAAGCGCCTCGCCGCCTCATCCTTGGCCTGGACCAGCACCGCTCGGATTCCCAGGTCTAGCGACGCCGCCGCGGCCCGGCGCAGCGCGTCCGCAAGCAAATCGGCGCCGATCCCGCGCCCTGACCATTCACGACTGACCGCCAGCCGGCCGATGACCACGACCGGGACCGTTTCAGGCGCATTGCGGCGAAGCCTGCCGGGCACTTCGCTGCGCTCGATCGCGCCGGCCGCGAGGGAATAGAAGGCGATGACGCGGTCCTGCTCGCAGACAACGTAGGTTCGGGAGAAGCGACTCTCGTTTTTGAGCGCGAGCTCCTTGAGCCAGGCATTCAGAACAGGGTCGCCGCAATCGAACGCGCCTAAGTCGTGGCGGACGTCGATTGGCACGGGCGCCGAGAGGCGTGGCGGGCGTCCCTGCTCGCCGGTCAGCGGGCCCATGCGGGAGCGCGGCGCAGCAGGGCGCGAAGCTTCGGCCCCGGCGGCGGCGGATTGTCGAGCGCTCTTACGAAGGCTGCGTGGCGCTCGGAATCGAGCGCGAAAAGACGCTGGTCGAGCAGAACGTCGATCGCCTGCGCCCGAGCGCTCTCGATCATGAACTCCGTCCGGGTTTTACCAAGAATCGCCGCCGCTTCGTCGATCATCCGCCGCGTGCCGGATTCGATTCGAAGGTTGATGGCGCCCCTCGCCTCGGATGCGGACTCCGCTGAGGGGCTGCCATAGGGACTGCGATCTTCTTTCATCCTGATGTGCGGCTATCTCGGTGTATACACATTGTCAATACACAACGAGCTAGGGAATCGGTTCACACGTTGGTCTGATCCGCCGGCACGCCTTCGGGGAGGGTCGCGGCGCCTTCGGCCCGGGCGCAGGCTTCGCCGGCACCGACGCCGTAGCAGCTCATCGAGAGCGAGCCCATCGCATAGCCGCGCACCAGCGGCTCGACCGTCTCGCCCGAGGCGGCCGCGAGGCCGGCGAGGTAGAGGAGCGGGATGAAATGGTCGGGCGTCGGCACCGCCATCGCATAATCCGGGTGCTCGGCGAGGCGGAGGATGGCGGCGGGATCGTGCGCGAGCTGGGCGGCCGCCGCGTCGTCGAACCGCTCGGCCCAGTCGAAAGCGGAATCGGGGCGGTCCCAGGCGATTCGCCCGAGATTGTGAACGACGTTGCCGCTGGCGACGATCATGACGCCCCGCTCCCTGAGCGGCGCCAGCCGGGCGCCGAGGTCGAGATGGAAGTCGAGCGGCTTCAGGGCGTTGATCGACAGCTGGACCACCGGCACGTCGGCCTCGGGATAGAGGTGCGCAAGCACGCTCCAGGAACCGTGGTCGAGTCCCCATTGATCATGGTCGAGCCCGCACCAGACCGGCTTCACCGTCTCGGCGATCTCCTCGGCCAGCTCGGGCATGCCCGGCGCGGGATAGTCGAAGGCGAACAATTCGGGCGGAAAGCCATAGAAATCGTGGATCGTCCGCGGCCGCGCCATCGCCGTCACCGCCGTCGCTCCGAAATACCAATGCGCCGAGACGACCAGGAGCGCGCGCGGCCGAGGCAGCCGCTCCCCAAGCGCGCGCCAGGCCGACGTGAAGCCGTTCAATTCGAGCGTGTTCATCGGGCTGCCGTGGCCGATGAAGAGGGCTGGCATTCGGGCTGTAGCGGCGCTCACGGCGTATCGGCCTCTTGGCGATGTGCTCCCCCTTCTACGCCGCCGCCGGCTCTGCAATAACCCGCTTTGTGCAAGCGGGCTGGCAATTCGGACGAGGCAGGGCCTGGCTGGCCGCGCTTCCGCTCGCCTTGCTCGTGCTGATCGCGACTCCGCTGCTCGCCTCCGAGGGCGAGAAGCCCATGGCGCGCGACTACAGCCTGGTCCGGGCGCCGCCGGCCCCGCAGAACCAGACTCCCGAGGAAGCCGAAGCGAAGAGCGCCGGCTGCGTCTCGTGCCACACCGACAGCGAGGCCCGGACGATGCACCCGACCCCGGCGGTGGTGCTGGGCTGCACCGACTGCCACGGCGGCAATTCGGCGGTGCGCGGCGATTCGGCGCTCGCCCATGACGACCCCCGCTACGTCGCCGCGCGCGACAAGGCGCACGTGCTTCCGCTCTTTCCCGCGGCCTGGGGCTGGCCGTCCTCGGCCAATCCGAAGCGCAGCTACACCCTGCTCAACCGCGAGAGCCCGGAATTCGTGCGCTTCGTCAACCCGTCCGACTACAGGGTGATGCGCCAGGCCTGCGGCGCCTGCCATATCGAGACGGTCGAGGCGGCCGAGCGCTCGCTGATGGCGACCGGCGCGATGTTCTGGGCGGCTGCCGCCTACAATAACGGCATCTTGCCGATGAAGACACCTTTGTTCGGCGAGGCCTATACGTCGCGCGGCGAGCCGGCAAAGATCGTCTCGCCCTTCACCGAGGCCGACGGCAGGCTGACCGCGCCGCAGCGGGCGCGAGGCGCGCTCGCCGAGCTCTATCCGTTGCCGACCTGGCAGGTGGTGCCGCCCGGCGACATCTTCCGGGTGTTCGAGCGCGGCGGGCGCAACATCGCCACCCAGTTCGCCGAGATCGGCCTCCCCTCCCCGACCGGATCGATCCAGCGTCTCGAGGAGGGCGGCCGCCCCGACATCCGACAGTCGAGCCGAGGCCCCGGCACCGGCCTCCGGGTCGCCATCCCCATCCTCAACCTCCACAAGACGCGGCTCAACGACCCCTTCCTGTGGTTCATGGGCACCAACGACCAGCCGGGCGACTATCGCCATTCGGGCTGCGCCGGCTGCCACGTCGTCTACGCCAACGACCGCGACCCCAAGCACAGCCTGACCTACGCCCAATATGGCCGCGACGGTCAGAGCGCGACGGCCGACCCGACGATCGCCGGCCGGAGCGAGAGCGGCCACCCGATCGGCCACAGCTTCACCCGCGCCATCCCGACCTCGCAGTGCATGAACTGCCACATGCACCAGCCCAACATCTTCCTGAATTCGTACCTGGGCTACACGATGTGGGACTATGAGGCGGACGCCGACCTGATGTGGCCGGGGCCGGAGAACCGGCTGACTCCGCCCAAGGGCAGGGAAGCCGCCTACCGCACCCAGCGCCACCCGGGCGCCGCCGAGACCCGCGAGATCCTCGACCGCAACCCCGAGGGCGCCGCGCCGCGCGGCCTGTGGGGCGATCTCGACTTCCTGAGGAACGTCGCCGACGACGTGAACCCGCAGGCCAAGCACACCCAGTTCGCCGACTATCACGGCCACGGCTGGAACTTCCGGGCGGTCTACAAGCGCGACCGCGAGGGCAATCTGCTCGACTCCGCCGGCAACATCGTCCGTGCCGACGACCCGGAGAAGTTCCGCCGCGCCGGCTCGAGCGGCTTCGCTCCGCCGGGCGTCCAGCCGGGCAAGGCGGTCCATCTGATGGACATCCACGCCGAGAAGGGCATGCAGTGCGCCGACTGCCATTTCGCGCAGGACAGCCACGGCAACGGCTTCATCATCGGCGAGGTGCCCAACGCGATCGAGATAGCCTGCAAGGATTGCCACGGCACCACCCGCGACTATCCGAACCTGCTGACCTCCGGACCCGCCGCGCCGCCCAGGGGCACCAACCTCGCTCTGCTTCGCAACGAGGACGGGCGACGGCGGTTCGAATGGGTGACCGACGAGAGCGGGCATCGGGCGCTGATCCAGCGCTCGATCGTGGATCCGAGCCTCGAATGGCGGGTGTCGCTGGTCAAGGACAGCGTCGACCCCGCCAATCCGCGCTTCAACCTCAAGGCGGCGCGGGCCAAGCTCATGTCGCAGGAGGGCGCGGAGACCGGCCGCTTCGTCTTCGGGCTCGGAGTCCCGGACTCGAAGCTCGCCCACAAGCCGGGCGAGATGGCCTGCTTCACCTGCCACCTTTCGTGGACGACTTCGTGTGCGGGTTGTCACCTTCCGATCGAGGCGAACTGGAAGACGGCGATGCACCGCTACGAGGGGACCGAGACCCGCAACTTCGCCACCTACAACCCGCAGGTCGCTCGCGACGACATGTTCCAGCTCGGCCGCCACATGACCACCAAGGGCAACGAGATCGCGCCGGTCCGATCGTCCTCGGCCCTCGTGCTCAGCTCGACCAACCTCAACCGCGAGCGGATCTACGTCCAGCAGCCGCCGATCTCCGCCGCCGGCTTCTCGTCCCAGGCCTTCGCGCCGCATTTCCCGCACACGGTGCGCACGACGGAAACCAAGACGTGCAGCGACTGCCATCTCTCCGCGGCGAACGACAACAACGCGATCATGGCGCAGCTTTTGCTGCTCGGCACCAACTTCACCAACTTCGTCGGCCTCGACGCTTGGACCGGCCTCGACGGGGCTTTCCAGGCGACAAGGGTGACCGAGTGGGACGAGCCGCAGGCGGTGATCGGCTCCTATCTCCAGCGCTACGCCTACCCCGATTACTGGCGTCTCCACGTCGAGCGGAACAAGCGCGAGCTGATCGACTGGACGCGCTCGGGCGAGCATTTCGGAAGCGTCGTCCAGGCGACCGGCGGGCCGGTGGGCTGCCTCCAGAATCGCGGCGAATACATGTACGTCGCCGAAGGCGGCGGCGGCTTCAGGGTCTACGACGTTGCCAGCATCGGCAACAAGGGCGTCTCGGAGAAGATCACCACCGCGCCTTTCTCGCCGCTCGGCCAGAAGATCCACGTGCCGAGCCGAAACGCGACCTGCGTCGCCTTGCCGACCAACCAGCCGATCAATCCGCTGCGCAACACGCCCGAGCTGCGCGCGGCCAACCAGGAGCAGGCGTTCGACCCGATCTACCGCTACGCCGTCATCACCGACAGCGAGGAGGGGCTGATCCTCGTCAACGTCACCACGCTGGCCGACGGCGACCCGCGCAACAACTTCCTCCGCCGCGCGGTCACCTGGAATCCGGCCGGACTGTTGAACGGGGCGCGGCACCTGACCCTCGCCGGCCATTATGCCTACGTGACGGCCGCGGCGGGGCTCGTCGTTGTCGATCTGTCCGATCCGCTTCACCCGGTCGCGGCCGCCACCCTGCCCCTGCGCGACGCCCGCGCCTCGGCGCTGCAATTCCGCTACCTCTGGGTCACCGACGCCGAGGGGCTGAAGCTGTTCGACGTCACCCACCTGGACCGACCGGTGGCCGTTCCGGCAGCGACCGTTCCGCTCGCCGACGCGCGAAGGATCTACGTCGCCCGCACCTACGCTTACGTGGCCGGGAAGTCGGACGGCCTGGTGATCGTCAACGTCACCAATCCCGAGCGGCCGGTCGTCTACCGCAAGGAGACTTTCGGCGGGCGGATGAACGACGTCGAGGACGTCGTCGTCGCCTCGACCAACGCCTCGCTCTTCGCCTATGTCGCCGACGGGCGGAACGGGCTCAAGGTGCTCCAGCTCACCTCGCCCGACAGCCAGCCCAATTTCTACGGCTTCTCGCCGGCGCCGGTGCCCGAGCTCATCGCCTGGGCGAAGACTCCGCACGCCGCTCTCGCCATGGCCAAGGGCCTCGATCGCGACCGCGCGGTGGACGAGACCGGCGGCCAGATCGCCATCTTCGCCCGGATCGGCTCGAGGCCGTTCACCCGCGCCGAGATGGAGCGCCTGTTCCTCAATTCGCGCGGCTTCCCGTGGAAGGTGAGGGATTCGGGCAGCATGGACGATTGGGCCAAATAATCCTCCCCTCGATTTCGAGGGGAGGGGGACCATGCGAAGCATGGTGGAGGGGCCTCTTGGCCGAAGAAGCCCCTCCACCGCGCTACGCGCGGTCCCCCTCCCCTGCAAGTGCAGGGGAGGATAGTCAGCCGCTTTCCCGCTCCCGCGCCAGCATCCGCACCAGGGGCTGCAGCTCGGGGCCGAACGAGGCGATCACCTCGTGCCCGCCCGCCGTGTCGAAATGCGAGACGAGGCCGGCGCCGGTCCACAGGTGGAGCGCGAACCAGGGCGGATCGGCGACGATCATCGGCCGGCCGTCGGGACGCTCGGGGTCGATCGGAAGCAGGTCGAGGGCCACCTGAGGCGCGGTCGAAGGGCAGACGGCGAGCGCGGTGCCCGCCCATTGGGTCATGATCGGGCGGTGGAGGTGGCCGGCGATCAGGGCGACGACGTTCTGGACCTCTGCGATGACCTCCCAAAGCCGCATGATCCAGGGCGCGTCGCCATTTTCGCCCATCCAGCTGAGGCCGCTCTCGATCGGCGGATGGTGGAGCGCGATCAGGGTCGGCCTCTCCGGCTCCTCGTCGAGCCGGGCGCGAAGCCAGGCGGCGCGCGTCTCGCAGAAAGCCCCGCCGTGCCGGCCCTCCTCCAAAGTGTCGAGGACGAGGATTCGCAGCGGCCCCTCCTCGATCGCATATTGGACGAAGCCGTCCGCGGTCTCGGCCTCCGGGAACCAGCGGAGGAAATCGCTCCGGCTGTCGTGATTGCCGATCGCGAAGCGCACCGGAAAGGGCAGGTCGACGAGCGCGTCGCGCAGGCGGCCGTAGGAAATGCCGTCGAAACCGTCCTCGACCAGATCGCCCGTGGCGAGCAGTAGGTCCGGGCGCGGCGCCATCTCGACCAGGGCTTCCAGAACCGCGTCGAGCCGGCGGCGGTTGGGCTCCCCCGGATCGTCGCGGTCGAAGCCCAAATGGATGTCGGTGATCTGCGCGATCAGCATCAGCCGCCCCCCTCGAGCCGAGCCACGCTCTGCCGCCTCTCCGCGCCGATGCGCTGCCGGATGATCATCGCCGGCGCCCCCTCGTCCCGGTGGTAATCGTGGCACATCGCGCAGGTCGACGCCACCGGCTTTGAGGTGCGCTCGCCGCCGTGGCAGGTGCGGCAGGTGCCGAGGTCCGGAAGCAGCAGGTCGGACGAGGCATTGGAGCGCGACGCGGCGTGGCAGCCCGCACAGCTCTGGCTGGCGTGCGAGCGGTGGTCGAACCAGCCGTGCTGGATGTAGCGGCTCGGGAAGGCGACCGGGGCGATCCGGTAGTCGAGCGAGCCCGGCGGCGGCGCCCGGACCGTGTGGCAATCGTAGCAGGCGCCGCCCGGCGAGAAGACGGCGCGGATCGCCGCGTCCGCGCCCGGCGCTCCGGCGAAGCGGAAGTAGCGGGTCTCGCCGCGCTCGCCCGCGGCCGTGCCGGGGAGGCGGCGCGCGAAAGGCGAGAGGATCGCCGGTCGAGGCAAGGTTCGGCCGCCGTAGAGGGCGCGGAGGTCGGCGATCACCTGCGCCGGATCGCCGTGGCGCAGGGTGCGCAGGGTGCCGCCGACCCGGTCGAACGAGAGGTCGTGGCACATCGCGCAGTTGCGCTCCATCTCGACCGGGCGGAAGCGGACCCCGTCCGGGTTGAGCGTGTGGCAGTCGGCGCATTCGAGCCCGGCGCCCATGCCGAGCGTTCGAGCCATCTGCGCAACTCCGCCCACGCCGGAGAGGTGCAATGCGTGCGGGAATTTGAGGCCGCTCTGCTCGCGCGGACGGGCGCCGATCGGCAGTCGCTGGAGGATCGGCCGTTCGCCGTTCCAGCCGGTGATCACCGCCGGGCGGAAATCGGGGTGCGCCTTGCCGAAGTCGCCGGCATTGCCGATCGGCGTGTCGGGGAGCTTGGCGCTGAGATCGGCGTGGCAATCGCTGCAGAAATGCTGCGGGGTGGGCGCCATCGCCTGCTGCCCCTGATGCTCGGTGTGGCAATCGATGCAGCGCCCGGGCGGCAGGTTGAACGCCTGCTTGACGCGCAGCTGAAGCCGTCCCCACGCTATGAGGTCCGGTTGCGCGCGGGCGAGGCGGAACGGATCGGCATGGCCGTGCACGTCGCGGTGGCAGGCGACGCAGGCGTCGTCGCGCACCGACTCGAACGGCTTGACGTGGCAGGCGCTGCAATCGTGCTGGAGCGCGGCGTGGGCGCGCGACAAATGACCGCTCGACCACATCTCGTCGGCCTGGAAACGGGCGAAGGTCTCGGCGCGGTGCTGGCGGTCGTAATGGGCCTTGACCGGCCAGCCGATGCAGATTGCGAGCACGGCGAGGAAGAGAAGCCAGGCCATCGCCCGCTTGCCCGGCATGACCGGCGCCAGCGAGAAGAGCCGCTCGCCGGCCTTGTCGAGCTTCACCGCGCCGTCGGTGATCCGCTCGACGTTGAGCGCGACGTCGGCGGCGGCGGGCGGCGCCGGCATGAAGCGCAGGGCGTGGCTGGCGAGGACGATGTCGGCGCCGGTCGCGACGTCGGTCTCCCCCGCCGCGACCTTGCGGCCGTTGAGCTCGACGGTGAGGCCGCGCTCGCAGGCGACGGCCAGGCGCGAGCCGCGCCGCTCGACCGTCGCGTGGCGAAGCGCGACGGCGAGGTCGGTCAGATGCACGTCGCACTCGGGATCGCGGCCGATGGTGAGGCGGTCCGCCTCGATCCGCGACGACCGGACGATCTCGCGCCCTTCGGCGCTGTGCGAAACGGTTCGGACGACGAACGCCACCGCCCGCCTACCAGTAGAAGAAGACGCTGAGGATGTGCGCGGCGAGCGCGGCGATCAGCGCGAAGGTCAGTGGCACGTGGACGTAGAGCCAGACCTCGAGCAATGCCCGAAGCCGCAGATACTGGCGGATGCGCGCGAGCGCGGCGGACTTGCGCTCGAGCAAGGCGACGACGCTCTCAAGCGCTTCCGCTTCTTCCCCGGTGGCGAGCGCCAGCCGCCGCCGTAGCGCGGCCAGGGCGCCGTCCGTGCGGCAGCCGCGCGGGCTTGCCGAGAGACGGCGGAACAGGCCGGCGCGGAAGGGGTCGTCGGCGAGGGCCCGGCGAACGATCGCGGTGTCGGCGTCGGCGAGCGGCTGGGCGGCGGTCTGGAGCTGGCGGTCGAGCTTGACCACGGCGTCGATCATCTGCGGACGCGTCATCTCCGAGCGGCTGTTGCTGAGCGCTTCTGGGAGAGTGGCGTAGGCGGCGACGCCCCAGATGCCGGACAGGATGACGAGCAGCATCAGCGCGTAGGCGAGCGTGTGGACGTTCCAGCCGAAGTCGAAGCCGGTGTGGAGGGTCGCGATCACGACCAGCGACAGGCCGAGATAGACGTGGGCGCTGGTCCAGCCCTTCAGCGACCACCGCCCGCGAGTCATCGCCCGCTTGCGGACTCCGAGCATCGTCAGCCACAGGATGAGCAAAGTGGCGAGCGTGCCGAGCGTGTAGCCGTAAGCGGTGCCCCCGCTCGGCCGCGGCTGCTGGTCGATCAGCGCGTAAGCAAGGAGGCAGACGAGACAGAGCGCGATCGCGACCTTGAGCCAGCGAAAGCTCTTATGGCGCAGGAATCCCTCGTGCCGAGCATCCTCGCCGAGCGTAGTGCGGGCGATGCCGCGCGTCACCACGGTCAGGCCCCGCTCACTTAGTCATCCCGGACTTGATCCGGGATCCATGAACCGAAGGCTGTGCGGATCTGGCGCTTCCGTGTTCATGGGTTCCGGCTTTCGCCGGAATGACTCGGGGCGCGCCCCTCACCCCTCTTCCTCCAGCCGCGCCACGGTGAGGAATTCCTCGGGCGCGACCCGGATGGCGGCGCCGGTCGGGCAGGCGCGGACGCAGGCGGGGCCGCCCTCGATTCCCGAGCACATGTCGCACTTGACCGCCTGCTTGGGAGTCTCGGGCGAGACCCGCTGGTCGATCCACGTCTTCGGCGGCTCGCCCGGGCCGGGGCCGAGGCCGGTGAGCAGCCAGGCGAGCAGAGGCGGCTTCCTCGGCGGCACCTTCTCCATGCGGATGACGCCGTAGGGGCAGTTCCTCTGGCAATTGCCGCAGCCGATGCAGCTGTCGTCGATATACACCTCGCCGTCCGGGCCGCGGTGGATGGCGTTCGGCGGACAATCGGCCATGCAATGCGGGTGCTCGCAATGGCGGCACGAGGTGGGGACGTGGAGGTGGGCGTAGGTCTTGCCCGCCTCGCGGTTGAGCCTCGACAGGCCCTCGTGGCTGTCGGCGCAGGCGCGCTCGCAATTGTCGCAGCCGACGCAGAGCGTCTCGTCGATCAGGAGCACGTCGGTCGCCTCGCCGATGCCGTTCTCGACGAGGAAGGAGGCGACCGACGAATAGAGGTCGACGACTCCGCCGAAGCTGTCCTTCTTCGCCTCGACGAACTCATTGAGGGCCTGCCGCGCCGCCATGTCCTGCTTCGCCTTGGCGAGCAAAGCCGGCTCGCGCGCCAGCAGCCGGGCGAAGGCGTCGCCGTCGATGCGGATCACCTCGGACTTGATCGCGGCCCGGACGGTGGCGGTGCGCCTCCCGCCCTCGATCAGGGCCATCTCGCCGACATAGGAGCCGGCCGGAAGGTAGGAGAGGAAGACCGGCTTTCCGCCGATCATCTTCTCGACCACCATCGAGCCGAGGCGGATGACGAAGATGTCCCGCCCCTCCTCGCCTTCGGTGATGATCGCCTCGCCGGCCCTGACCGACTTCACCTCGGCCGTCGCCAGCACCTCGGTGAGGTCGTCCGAGGTGAGGCCGGAGCCGAACATCTGCAGAAGCTGGCGCTCGATCGAGATGCGGGTCACCGCGCGTTTCGCCGCCGGCACCGCCGCCATCAGCTTGAGCGCCGCGATTCGCGGCACCTCGACCAGGATCGAATCCTCGGCGGCGACGATCGTCGCGCCGCGGCGGCGGCCGGAGATCAGGCCGACCTCGCCGAAGATCGAGCCGGCGCCGATCGGGACGGTGATCGTCGGATCGGCCGCGCTGACCCGCACCGCGACCGAGCCGCTGGCGATGGCGAACAGCGAGGCGCCGGGATCGTTGCGCTCGAACACGGTCTCGCCGGCGCGGTAGAAGCGCGCGTCGCTGTCGAGCATGAACTCGCGCATCTGCAGCGGCGACAGCTCGCTGAGGATCGCCACGTTGGAGCGGAGGAACTCGAGCCACTCGGCGACGCTCCGGCGGCCGGGCAGGTCTGCGAACTTCTCCTCGAGGATCGGCTCGTCGGCGGGCTTGAGGTCGCGATTGCCGTTGATCAGCTCGACGACGTCATAGCCCTGGTTCATGCAATGCTTGATCAGCGGATAGCCGGCCAGCGCGCCGATCACGTAGAGGCCCGGCTTGGTCGTCTCGAAGCTGGGGCTGAGGCGCGGATAGGCCTCGCGGTCGGCGCTGGTAAATTCGATCCCGCAGCCCTCGACGAAGGCGCGCGGCGCCGCCGAGCCCATCCGGGCGATGATCCGGTCGCAGCGGATGCGCCGCTCGCCGTCGCGGGTGTCGAGCGACATCCAGCCCGGCTCGACCTTGGCCGGCGTTGTCTCGGTGAGCACCTCGATCCGGCCCGAATCGCGCGCTTCCATCAGCAATTTGACGTTGGCGCCCTTGGCGCGGGCGAAATCGGGGCCGCGGTTGAGGATCGCGACCCGGTTGCCCTGCTCGGGGTCGGCGGCGAGGCCGAGCGCGTTCTCGATCCCGGCGTCGCCCGAGCCGACGACGACGATATGCTCGTCGACATATTCGCCGGGATCGTCGAGCTGGTACTGGATGTGGGGCAGATCGGCGCCCTCACAGCGCAGGCGGTTGGGATTGCCCTGCGTGCCGATGGCGAGGACGATAGTCTCCGCCTTGACGGTGCGGCCGTCGGCGAGCGCCAGGGTGAACGCGCCCTTCTCGCCCGAGATCGCCTTGACCTCGGCGCCGAGCAGCACGTTGATCTTCTTGCCCCCCGCCCCTTCGTCCCAGGCCGCCAGCACCGCCTCGCGCTTGCCGGCGTCGAACGGCAGGTCCGAGCGAAGCACCAGCTGGCTCGGGGTCGCCATGACGTGCTTGCCCTTCTGATATTTGTAGATCGTGTCGGAGAGGTGGCCCGCTTTCTCGAGCAGGACGTGCGGGATTCCGAGCGCGGCCGCGCGCGCGGCGGCGCTGAGCCCGGCGGGGCCCGAGCCGACGATGGCGATGCGGTACGAAGCCGGCACCTGATTCCCCGCGAGCGGCGCGGCATGCGCCGGGCTTGACGTTGATCAAATTGCGGCAACAATCGCAACCCCATGGGGGCACCGGCACAAAGCGGAACGAAACGGCCGTCGGCGGCGACGCTGATCCTGATCGCGGCGGCGCTGATCGCGCTCGTCTCCGCTGGCATCGCCCTGACCCGGTCCGGGAAGATTCCGGCGCCGGACAATCCGGCGGCGAAGGACTGGCGGGTGGTCGGCTGGGCCTATGCGCAGAGCGGCGACGCCAGGGCCTCGGCCGACGCCTACCGCAAGGCGACCGTGCTCGAGCCGGGCCTGGCGGAGAATTGGTCGTCGCTCGGCGAGGCGCTGCAGACGGCGAGCCCAACCGTCGTTCCCGAGGCCGCCGCGGCCTTCCGCAAGGCGATCGCGCTCGATCCCGCCGATCCCCGCGCCCGCTACTTCCTCGCCGTCCAGAAGGATCTCGGCGGCGACCACAAGGGCGCGGTCGAGGACTGGCTCGCCTTGCTCAAGGACACGCCGCCCGGCGCGCCCTGGGAAGCGGACCTCAGGCGGACGATCGGGCAGAGCGCGGCCAAGAACCATGTCGACCTCGCCGGACGGATGCCCGCGCCCGGCGCCGGCGGGCTGGCGAGCGCGGGGATTCCCGGGCCGACCCCGGAGCAGATCGCCTCCGCCTCCTCGATCCCGCCCGGGCAGCAGGACGCGATGGTCAAGGCGATGGTGCAGAGGCTCGAGGACCGGCTGAAGGCGAACCCGAAGGACGCCGACGGATGGATCCGGCTGATGCGCTCAAAGGCGGTTCTGAACGATCCGGAGGGTGCCAAGGAAGCGCTCCGCTCCGGCCTCGCCGCCTTCCGGGGCGACGGGGCGACCCAGGCGAGGCTCAATGCCGCCGCCGCGGAGCTGGGAATCGGTGGCGGCTGAACGGATCGTCTCGATCGTCGGGACCCGCCCCGAGGCGATCAAGATGGCGCCCGTGGTCCGGGCCCTCGCGGACCGGCCGAGGTTTCGCCAAGGGGTCGTCCTCACCGGCCAGCATTCCGGGCTACGACCGGCGTTCGAAGGACTTGGCGCCGACCTGTTCGAATTGCCGTGCGATCCGCGCGGGCACAGCGCGCCCAAGCTTCGCGAGGCGCTTCACCGCCACCTCTGCGGCCATTTCCAGAGCGACCCCGCCGACCTCGTCCTCGTCCAGGGCGACACGGCCAGCGCCTTCGCGGGAGCGCTGGCGGCAAGGGATTGCGGAATGCCGATCGGCCATGTCGAGGCCGGCCTTCGCTCCGGCGACGTCCATCATCCCTGGCCCGAGGAGGGCAATAGGATCGCCATCGACGCCCTCTCCGACCTGCTGTTCGCGCCGACCGAGCGTGCCGCCGACAACCTGCGCGCCGACTGGCGGGCGACCGGCGAGATCCACGTCACCGGCAATACCGGGATCGACGCCCTGCTCCACGTCCGCGATCGGATCGGCGAGGTTCCGAGATCGCGGGCGATCCTCGTTACCTGCCACCGAAGGGAGAATCAGGGCGCCGCCTTCGCGCCGGTCGCCGGGGCGCTGAAGCGGATCGTTCGGGAGCTGGCGGTCGAGATCGTCTTTCCGCTCCACCTCAACCGCCACGTCCGGCGCGAGGCCGAGGACTCGCTCCGGGACGAGCCGCGAATCCGTCTCGTCGAGCCGGCGGACCATGAGACGATGGTGCGGCTGATGCACGGCGCCCTCTTCATCCTCACCGATAGCGGCGGCCTCCAGGAAGAGGGTCCCGCGCTCGGCCGGCCTGTGCTGGTGATGCGCGGAACGACCGAGCGGCCGGAAGCGCTGGAGACCGGCAATGTCGAGCTGGTCGGGAGCGATCCGGAGACGATCTTCGCGGCGGTCCGGGACCTGCTTGCCGACCCGGACAAGCTCGCCCGAATGTCGCGCCCGGCCTTCCCGTTCGGCGACGGCCACGCCGCGCCGCGAATCGCCGCCGTGTGCGAGGCCTGGCTGGCGCGGCGGCGGACTCGGGCGGCCTAGGGGGTCGGCAATCGTCCTCCCTGTGGAGCGAAGCTCCATGGGGAGGGGGACCGCGCGCAGCGCGGTGGAGGGGCTGTCTGAGTCCGTAATGCCCCTCCACCATGCTTCGCATGGTCCCCCTCCCCATCGGCTTCGCCGACAGGGAGGACTAGGACCCCCCTGCCCGCTTCAGCCGGTCGACCAGCCGCTCGCGCGCCGCCAGCACGTCCGACTGGCGTTCGATCAGCAGGTCGCGGGCGAGGAAGTGGCCGGTGATCTTCAGGCCGTCGAAGATGTCGTCCCAGCCGGCCGCGGGGCCGCTCTCGATGAGGAACGGCGGAAGCCGGAACAGGCGGTCGGCATAGGCGCCGGCGCCGGCGCGGCTGACCGCCCGGCCGCTCTTCGGGCTGACGAAGGCGAGGTCCTCGGTCGCGCCCGTCGCGGCGCATTCGGCGAGATCGAGCCCGAAGCCGAGCTCGGCGAGCAGAAGCAGCTCGTAGCGCACCAGGGCGGCCGCCCAGCCCCTCGCCGCCGGAGCCGCCTCGAGCGCGGCCAGAAGCCCGTCCAGAGCCTCGAACAGGCGGGGATAGGGCTGGCCCTCGGGCAGAGCGGTGGCGGTCAGCGCCGTCGCCCAGTCGATCGCCGCCGCCGCGAGCGGCTCGGCGAGCAAAGGCGCCCGGCTGTCGATCAGCTCGACGGCGAGCTGGGCCAATTGCTCGTCGGTCCGCGCCCGGTAATCGGCGCGGACGACGTTGCCCGGCACCAGCACCGGCCGAAGCCGCCGCGACCGCCCGCCCCTCACATAGCCCGGCTGGAGCCCGTCGGACGGAGTCAGCGCCCGGACGATCGCGCCATGCTCCCCGTGCGGCCGGACGGCGCAGACGATGGCCCGGGTCTCGATCCGCACCGGCTCAGCCCGACGGGTGGAAATAATCGTAGATCGAGCGCGCCATCGCCCGCGAGATTCCGGGCGCCTTCTCGAGATCCTCGAGCGCCGCGCCCTTGACCGCCTTGGCGGTGCCGAAATGCATCAGAAGCGCGCGCTTGCGGTTGGGGCCGATTCCGGGGACCTCGTCGAGCGGCGAGGCGGCCATCGACTTCGAGCGCTTCTGGCGGTGAGCGCCGATCGCGAACCGGTGCGCCTCGTCGCGGAGGCGCTGGAGGTAGAAGAGCACCGGCGAGTTGACCGGAAGCGTGATCTCGCGGCCGCCGGGCATGTGCATCACCTCGCGCCCGGCATTGCGGTCCGGGCCCTTCGAGATCCCGACCACCGGAACGTCGTGGATTCCGGCGCATTCCAGGGTCTCGACCACCGCGTTCAACTGCCCCTTGCCGCCGTCGATCAGCAGCAGGTCCGGCCATTCGCCGCGGCTTCGGTCCGGATCCTCCTGCTCGAGGCGGGCGAAGCGGCGGCCGAGCACCTCGCGCATCATCGCGAAATCGTCGCCGGGGACGGTGTCGGGCCGCTTGATGTTGAACTTCCGGTAGGCGTTCTTTCGGAAGCCCTCGGGGCCGGCGACGATCATCGCGCCGACCGCATTGGTGCCCATGACGTGGCTGTTGTCGTAGACCTCGATCCGCTCGGGCGGCTCGGAAAGCTCGAACAATTCGGTCAGGGCCCGCATCGTCCGCGCCTGGGTGCTGGTCTCGGCGAGGTGGCGGTCCAGTTCCTCCTCGGCGTTGCGCTTCGCCTGAGCGATCATCCGGACATGGTCGCCGCGCCTCGGGACCCTGAGGGTCACCTTCCGCTCCGCGCGCTCCGACAGCGCCTCGGCGAGCAAGTCGGCCTCAGGCACCTCGCGGTCGAGCAGAATAATGCGGGGCGGCGGCACCTCCTCGTAGAATTGCATCAGGAAGCTGGCCAGCACCTCGGCCTCCGGCACGTCGGCGGTGTGGGCCGGGAAGAAGCTCCGGTGCCCCCAATTGTTGCCGCCGCGGATGAAGAAGGCCTGGACGCACATCGTCCCGCCCTTGCAGGCCAAAGCGAAGATGTCGGCGTCGCCGAGGCCCTCGGCGGCGATCGTCTGGGTGCCCTGGATGAAGGTCAGGGCCCGAAGCCGGTCGCGGAACACGGCGGCCAGCTCGAAGTCCATCGCCTCCGCGGCCGCGTTCATCGCCCCGGCGAGCTTCTGCTGCACCTGGGTCGACTTGCCCGCCAGAAAGGCCTTGGCGTCCTCGACCAGCTCGGCATAGCCGGCCTCGTCGATCCGCCCGACGCAGGGCGCCGAGCAGCGGCGGATCTGGTAGAGCAGGCACGGCCTCTTGCGCGTCGCCAGGAAGGTGTCGGTGCAGCTCCTCAGCAGGAACAGCTTCTGGAGCGCGTTCAAGGTCCGGGTGACCGAGCCGGCGCTGGCGAACGGCCCGTAATATTGCCCCTTGAAGCGCCGGGCGCCGCGATGCTTGCGGACCTGCGGGAAGGGATGGTCCTCGCGCAGCAGGATGAACGGGAAGCTTTTGTCGTCCCTCAGCAGCACGTTGTAGGGCGGCCGGTAGCGCTTGATCAGCTGCGCCTCGAGCAGCAGCGCCTCGGCCTCGGTGTTGGTGGTGACGATCTGCATCGACCGCGTCTGCGCCACCATCCGCTGAAGCCGCTTCGAGAGCCGCGCGACCTGGGTGTAGTTGGTCACCCGGTTCCTCAGCGCCCGCGCTTTGCCGACGTAGAGCACGTCCGCCTTGGCATCGAGCATCCGGTACACGCCCGGCCGAACCGGCAGCTGCTTCACCACCTTCCGGATCGCCGCCACCCCCGCCTCGAGGTCCGGCTGCTCGGCGCCCCGCACGGTGTAAGCGGATTTCTCCTCGCTGAAGCGATCGGTGGGCGGCGGGCGCTCGGTCACGATCGCCGATCTAGGCGCCGAGACGCCGCCATGCCAGAGCCGGCCTGACCCGCAGGAAGCGACAAAATAGGCGCCTTCGCGAGCCGCATCGCGTCAACTCTGTAACTTCTGCCTGATGATCAAACGGCCGGCTGCGCCCGACTCGTTTCGCGATTCTACACCTTGGCAAAGAGCCAGTAGCCGTGGCCACCGGGGGAACATATCATAAACATACGTCGGAAGCAAGAGACTTCCTGCAGAGGCGTGGATCGGCGGCTTTCGAGCCGGGAGGATGCCGGATCCCTTCCGGCATCTCACGTGGGTAGCGAGTGAATGCCGGTCGCGCGCCACGTCAGCGACCGTGCGGGTGAAGACGCAGAATTTGGTTCACGCGAAGGCGCGGAGGCGCGAAGGGGCCGAGCGAGGCTCGTCGCGCAGCGACCTTACGACACGCCTGGCGAGGGCCCAGCGCGTGTGAGGGTTGGCCTTCCGGCCGGCAAAGCCACGACCCCTTCGCGGCTTCGCGCCTTCGCGTGAAACATTGGGAGCCGGCGCCGCTCAGTCGTTCGCGGGCGGGCGTCTGTTCTTGCGTTACCGCAGCGGCGCCGTGGCTTTGCCGGTTGAGTGCCGGATCATTGCCGCACATGAGCCCGGCGAACTCGCAACGCGCTAAAAAGCTGCGGGCGAAAGCAAGTCCAACTCGCGGTTAACGCGTCTTGAGGTCGGTTAAATGGAGCGATAGATAGGCGAATGGCAAATTGGCCCAACATTCCGGACGATGCCGTTCACTGGATTCGCGCAGTGTTTGCGGAAGCGAATCGGCGCACTACGGAGAGGTTGGTAAACGTCCCTAATATTCGCGAGCCCTCGCTCGATGATGGTCTAATCGAGGCGATCACGCCTCTAGCCGCACCGCGTTTGCTACCCTCGGGCACTGTCGTCGAACTCAACATCCACAATATAGGTGGTCTTAGACGGATAGGCGCGTGGGAGACCGCCGATATCGCGGTGCTAGTCTTTGTCTATCAGAATGGCCGAATGATCTCGCAGAAGATCGGCCTCCTGCAGTCGAAGCGACTCTATCCGCTTAACACCGACGTTGACGACGATGATCCGCTCGGCTTCGCCTACGGCCTGAACGCATTCCTCAAACGCGAGAAGCACTCACCACTAAAGATCATACGGCGCACGTTCGAGTTTAACGAAAAGTGCGTCTATGGTGCGCTCGTTGCTGGAGACGGGCAATCGGACATAATCAGGCGATTCAACGACGAGTTTGGTGAAGCTATCTACTACCTATTTTATAACCCGTCCGACTTACCGGCTACGGTACATTACCCTGTTACGGAGTTCCGCGCCGTCAGCGAACCGCCGCTTGGTTGCCGCGTCTACACGGCTGAGGATGTCGAGTCAGCCCTACGGGTGCTCGATCACGGCAAGAGCCCGTCGATTGGCCAACTCCAAAGCGAACCGGTGATGAGCAACTGGCGCCTCGAGACATGGGTCGCGGACCTGCTGTTGCGGTGCAAAGCTGGTCAGATGATCGCCAGTCAGAAAAGCGAAGAACTGGTCTCACGCCTAATCGAACGACGATCGGGACCCATTGGCGCGGCCATCGCGGTATCGATCGCCTTAGCCGAGGGTTAGGCTTCGCCGGGGAGATTCCGTCGCGCGTACTCGCAAACGGGATGTGGCGACAGTCAAAGTGACTATCCCGCTAGCCTTGTGCGGGGGAGACTCGACCTTACCGCAACGCTCGGAAGTTGCTACGGCACGCAAGTAGGTCGGTCAGTCCTTGGAGAGTGAAAATGCCTTGGTATCGTTGCACGCTCGAAGACCAAAGTCGCGAAGTGACGATCACTCTCGATGTGCTCACCGACGCTGACGGAGTCGCCGATCGGTCCCTGATGTTCTTTGGCTACTATCGGGACAACGCGGAAACCGATAACTCGCCGTTCGCAGTCACATTCGACGGCAAAATCGATTGGGGCAGCGCCACGCGCCACGTTGGCACATTGGCGATTCACGGGAAGAAGGTCGCGCGCGGAGCCGTAATCCCCTACGCGTCGTACGAGTCAAACGCGGCTATGCAGCGGGGCGAGCTGAATTGGGGCGCCGACCTCATCATCAAAGATTACCGCAATCACGCGGAGTGATCCGCAAAGATGCTCTCCGCGGTTGGTCCCGAGGCGGCAAGGATATCGAAGACTTCCAAGACCTGGTCATCGCTCAAGTCAATCTCTTCGAACCACTCGATTGGGGATTGGGAGGGGTCAAACTCCCGTCGAAAGAAGTCAGGGCGCAACTCGTATAGCTGAATCCCGTGCTTGGGGTTCCCGTGTTTGAGCAGGTTCGCAAGCAGATAGAGAAGCAGGAGTTTGGCACTCACCGGATAACCCTTCGTCGTGACGGCCTTGCGAAGATCGAAGAAACTTTTTTCCTGCGGCATCTTAGTCCAATCGCGCGCCGACCGCTCCCAATGATGGAAGGCAGTTATGGCGATAGACTTGTTAAGTGTGCTCTTGGCCTCTTCCGCCGTGGTTATGTGATAGATCAGCGTGTCGCGGTGGTCGTAGATCACCTGCCCTGTTTCTTCGTCACGCTCAACTTTTTCCGGCGCGCCAGCCTTAACTCCCCAGTCATACTGATCCACATCGGCGTAAGCTGCCTGCAGGTGCCGATTTAAGCCATCAGAAGCAGCGTCGTGTATCCGCCTGAGATTGCGGATGCCGTCCTCGTAGATGAAGCCCAGTACGTTGAAGGAGAGCCGCGCCATAGTTCCGTTCTAACTGTGATTAGCTACGTATCTGTCGTCGCCTAGCACCTAGCGCCCAAGGGGTCTGAGAAAAACGGCTTAGCGGAGCAGTCTCTCTGATTGTTTCACGCGAGGCGCGGAGCGCAAAGGATGTGCGGGGACGTGACCGTGAGGGTCTCTACACAGAGAGATTAGCGCCTCAGAGTCCCGGCTGGGTTGCTTCGCTGCACTCGCAATGACGGTTCGAGGCCAAAGTGCTACTGGGGGGTCAATTCGATTGAGGAGGAGCCGATGCGCGTGATGGTGCTGGTGAAGGCGACGGGGGAGAGCGAGGCGGGAGAGATGCCTCCGCCGGAGGCGTTCGAGGCGATGGGGCGGTTCAATGAGGCGCTGGTCGAGGCCGGCATCTTGCTCGCGGCGGACGGGCTGACGGCATCCGCCAAGGGCAAGAGGGTCACGTTCGACGGGGAGCGGCGCACGGTGGTCGACGGGCCGTTCGCCGAGCCGACCGAGCTGGTCGCGGGGTTCTGGATCTGGAAGGTCGCGGACATGGACGAGGCGGTCGCGTGGGTGAAGCGCTGCCCGAACCCGATGCCGGGGCCGAGCGTGATCGAGATCCGGCCGATCATGGAGTTTTGCGACCTCGAGGAGAATTTCACGCCGGAGATGAAGGAGAGGCGCGAGCGGGTGAGCGAGAAGCTCGCCGGAACCCTCGGGCCCGCCGGAGCGCTCGGCGGACTCGGCACCTGAGGCGAGCCGCCATGCCCTCGCCCGACGATTTCCGGCGAATCGCCCTCGCTCTCCCCGAGGCGGAGGAGAAGAGCCACATGGGGCATCCCGATTTCCGGGTCGGGGGGAAGGTGTTCGCGACCCTGGGCTATCCCGACCGGGCGTGGGGAATGGTGCGGCTGATGCCGGAGCAGCAGTCGGATTTCATCGCGCTTTCGCCGGCCTTCGAGCCCGCGCCGGGCGCGTGGGGGCGCGGCGGCAATACCCTGGTGAAGCTCGCGGAGATCGAGGCCGGGCTGCTGGAGACGGCGCTTGCGGCCGCGTGGCGGGAGCGGGCGCCGAGGCGGCTGCTGGGATAGGTTCCCCGAGTCATCCCGGCGAAGGCCGGGACCCATGAGCTCGGTCCGTGCAGGTTCACGACGGCGCCCCTCGCCTCTTTCTCAACCTCCGGTGTTCATGGGCCCCGGCTTTCGCCGGGGTGACTATCCACGCTCCACCATGCTTACCCGGAGCGGCCCGCCTTGCTCGGTGGCGGGCGCCCCGCCATAATCGCCGCGACTCAATCGCCTTTCGGAGAGCCTGTCATGCGTATTCTCCCCATCCTCGTCCTGGCCGTCTGCGCCGTCGCGCCGGTCGCGGCCGCCGCGGTCGATCCCAATGTGGCGATCCCCGCGCGGCAGATGGGGATGAAGCAGGTCGGGCGCACCTTCAAGGGGATCAACGACCAGCTCCACAGCGGCTCGCCCGACTCGGCGGCGGTGGCGGCGGGAGCGCACCAGCTCGCCGACCTCGCGCGCAAGGTGCCGAGCTGGTTCCCGGCCGGCTCCGGCCCCGGGACCGGTGTGAAGACCGCCGCCAAGGCCGACATCTGGGCTCAGCCGGCCGACTTCCACGCCAAGGCGGCGGCGCTCGCCAACGCCACCGCCGCGCTCGACCGGGCGGCGGCGAAGAGCGCCGACCCGGCGGTGCTCCAGCCGTTCGTCGTTCAGGTCGGCGGGGCCTGCAAGGCGTGCCACACGACCTACAAGGTGGCCGACCACTGAGCGAGCCGGCCGAAGGGGCGCCCTCGGTCCGGGTCTGGGACGCGCCGACCCGGATCGTCCACTGGGCGATCGCCCTGCTCATCCCCTGGTCGTGGTGGACGGCGAGCCATGACCAGCTCTCCCGGCACCGGGCGAGCGGCTACGCGCTGCTCGGCCTGCTGCTGTTCCGGCTGATCTGGGGCGTGGCCGGAAGCGAGACGGCACGCTTCGTCCGCTTCGTCCGCGGCCCGCGGGCGATCGGGCGCTATCTCGCCGGGCGCGACCCGGCGCCGATCGGCCACAGCCCGCTCGGGGCGCTGAGCATCGTCGCGATGCTGGCGGCGCTGGCGGCGCAGATCGGCCTCGGCCTGTTCGCGATCGACGAGGACGGGCTCGAGGAAGGCCCGCTCGCCCATCTCGTCAGCTTCGACTCGGCGCGCTGGGCCGCGGGGCTCCATCACAAGATCTTCTGGGTCATCGTCGCTCTGGCGGTTCTGCATGTCGCGGCGATCCTGTTCTACCGGATCGTTCGGGGCCGGCGTCTGGCCGCGGCGATGGTGACCGGCCGGACGCGCTGGGAGGGCGCCGCTCCCGCGATGGCGCCGTGGTGGCGCGCCGCGTTCGCGGCGGCGGTCGCGGCGGCAATCGCCTGGTTCGTCGCCAACGGGGCGCGGCTCTAGCTCCGAAGCGCCTTCCTCAGCCGGGTCGGATCGAACAGCGAGCGGCCCTGGTCGGCGAGCAGACGCGCCTTGCGGGCGGGCCAGCGCCGGTCCCAGCGGGCGAAATCGGCCTCGCCCCGGCGGATCGCGGCGAGGTCCGAATCGGCCACTCGGAGCAGGGCGCGATCGGCGGGCGCGCCGGGGAAGCGCTCGTCGATCGCTCCGAGGGTCGAGCGCGCCGCGGCGAGGAGCAGACGGCGCGTCTCGCCGGAGCTGGCCCGAGCCAGCGCCACGGCCTCGTCGACGTCGGCGAGCCGGGAGGCGAGCGTGATCGGCCTCTCGCCCCGGCCGCATCCCTCGGGCCGAAGCGCGCGCACGTAGGCGGCGAGGCCGGCGAGCACTTCCGGAGCCGGCTCGGGGCCGTCGAACTCCTCGGCGACGAGGCCGTGGATGAAGCGTTCCAGCGCTCCGCCCGCCGGATCGCGCGGCACCTTGAGCCGGGCGGGCGGCCCGCCGAGGTCGGGGATCGGCACCGGATTGGCGACATGGTCGCCGCGGTGGCTGCTCATCAGCGAGGAGGTGACGTCGGCGGTGCCGGGCGGTCCCGAGAGGCCGGGGAAGAGGAAGTCGGGATTGCCCCGGCCGTTGCGGTGGCAGGTCGCGCAGCTCATCCCCGCGCGGGCCGCCTGGCCGCCGAGCAGCAGGGGCGCCCGGAAGGCGATCCGGCCGATCGCCACGGAGCGGCGCGCCTCGGCGCCGGCCGGCTCGACCAGGCATTCGGCCGGCTCGGTCGAGAGAGCGCGCTCGAGGCTCGCCGGCGCCAGCCAGCGCGCTTCGCGGATCGGCACGGAAGCTCCGGTGGCGGCCAACAGCAAAACCGCGAAGGCCGGCAGAATTCGCCGCAGCCGGGGACCAGACCCGTTCGGGCTGAGCCTGTCGAAGCCCTCCACTTTTTTCAGACTCCGGAAGGACAAAAAGAGGGCTTCGACAAGCTCAGCCCGAACGGGCTCATCGGTCCCATGCCAAACAGCTCAGCCCGAACGGATTCATTAGCCCATTTCCAGTCGGCTCAGCGCGCCGGCGCGTGTCCGGCCTCGACCCATCGCCTCAGCTCGTCGGCCTCGGCGCAGCCGAAGGTGCAGCCCGAATCGAGGCTTGCCAGCATCCGCTCGGCGCCGGCCTTGTCGCCGCGCTCGACCAGCAGCTCGCCATAATATTCGCTCGCCGCGCGGTGGCCCGGCGAGGCGGCGAGCGCCGCCTTGTAGTAGCGCTCGGCGACGTCGTAGCGGCCGAGCTTGCGGTTGGCGTAGCCCATGTAGGTGAGGATGTCGGGGTGCGGCCCGAAGGCGGCGCGAGCCGCCTCCAGCGAGGCGAGCGCCGCCTCGTAGCGGCCGTCGTTGATCAGCGAGACGGCGTCGAGATAGGCTCGGTCGCCTCCAGAAGCGCTGGCGAAGAGCAGGCTCGGCCTCGTCTCGAGCCGGGCCGAGGGCGCTCCGGCGAGGGCGGCGGTCAGCGCCTGGACGGCGGCGCCGATGTCGGCGGCCTTGGCGCAGGTCGCGTTGCATTTCTGCTGCATGGCGGTGAGCCGGTCGAGCTCGGCCTGGGCCTTGGGCTTGTCGCCGAGCTTGGAATAGGTGATCCCGAGCTCGCGATGGGCCTGGACCAGCTCGCGGTCGGCCCGCACCGCTTTCTCATAATGAATGCGCGCGCCCTTCAGATCGCCGAGGCCGGCGGCGGCGAGCCCGGCGAGGAAGTTGGTGTTGGCGTCGCTCGGAGCGACGGCGAGCACCCGGTCGAACGCCTTCTTCGCGTCCGCATACTGGTTGGCCTGGAGCGCCTCGATGCCCTTCCGATACTCGGCGGCGGCGTCATATTGCGGCGCCGACATGCTGGGCGTGGAGCCGCCGCCTCCGCCCGGGGCATCGGCGAGGAGCGGCGCGGAGGCCAGGCAAGCGGCCGACGCGGCGAGCAGAGCGGAAAGACGAAGACGGGTCATGAGCTCCCCCTTCAAACGCTGAAGGCGGACCATAGCAGAGCGCGGCGCCGCTGCACAGGCGGCGACGGCCATGCTAGTCGGATTCATGGCCAGCGCTGCCGACGTCCGCCAGCATCCTGGGTTCGAGCGCGCCGCGGGGGCGGCCCTTGCGCTGTTCGTCCTCGCCCAGCCGGTTTTCATGCCCTCGCTGAGCCTCGGAGGCCTGCGGGTCATCGCGGCGGACCTGGTCTACGCGGCCGTCCTCGCCCTGCTGTCCGTTGCTCTTGCGGGGGGCCTCCGGCCGCGTTGGGACCGTTCGTTCCTGCCGCTCGCCGCCTGGCTGGCGGCGATGGGCCTGTCCGCCTTGCTCTCCACCGAGCCTCGGCGCAGCGCGTTCAAGCTGGCGACGGAGATCTACCTCATCAGCATTCCGGTATTGGTGGTGCAGCTGGTGCGCGGCGAGGCGGCGCTGAGACGGCTGCTCCAGGCCTGGGTTATTGCCGCCGCCGCGGTGGCCGCGCTGGGCCTGGCCGCGCTCGCCCTCTTCTTCCTCGCGCCCGACCACTGGCTGCTCGCTTACCTGCTCAATCCCAAGGGCACGTTGCCGCCCGGGCCCTATCCCCGCTTCAACCTGAGCTTCACCCACCCGGCGATGCTCGGCCTCTACATGAGCGTCTCGATCCTGATCCTGCTCGGCGGCGCGCGGGCCGGATGGGTGCCCAGGCGAATCGCCTGGCCGCTGCTCGCCGCGATGCTGCTCGCCGCGGCCTTCTCGATGACCCCGGGGCTGGGCGGGCTGTTGCTGGGACTCGGCCTGTGGGGCTGGCTGACCCGCCGGAGCGGGCGGCCCCGGTTCGCCTTCGCCTTGCTGGGCGCCGGCGTCGCGGCGGCGATCATGCTGCTCGGCGCCGCGACATTCACCCCCTACCTTCACCCGACGGCGCCGTTCCTGATCCACCTGCCCGGGCTCGGCACCCTCGCCCCGTCGGCGCGGCTGATGTTCTGGATCGACGCGGTTCGGACCTTCCTGGCGCATCCCCTGACCGGGCAGGGCCTCGGCACCGATCCCGTCTCCGTCCTCTACCAGAATCCCTCGGGCGGCCGGGCGGTGTGGCACGACGCGCACCAGATCTGGCTCAGCGTCGCCGCGCAGACGGGCGTCGTGGGTTTGCTCGCCTTCGGCTGGCTGACCGTCCACGTCGTGCGGCGGCTGGCGGCTCGGCCTTGGCCGGCCGAGGGCGCGGGCGCGGTCCGCACCGCTTTGGCGATCGCGTGGCTTCAGGCCTGGCTGTGGCAGGGCCTGGTCGGGTCGTTCGAGGACGCGCGCTGTCTGTGGCTCCTCCTCGGCCTGACGATCGCCGCGTTCAGGCTGCCGGAGGAGGCGGAGGGGGAGCCTTAGTCCTCCCTGTCGCCGCAGGCGATGGGGAGGGGGACCATGCGAAGCATGGTGGAGGGGCTAATGGCGCTGTTGGCCCCTCCACCGCACTTCGTGCGGTCCCCCTCCCCATCCGCTTCGCGGACAGGGAGGACTAGGCGCTCAGTGCGCCTTGCCGAGCGACTCGATGGTGCGGTCGATCATGGCGCGGTCGGCCTCGGGGCCCATGTCCTCGGAGATCAGCCTGGCGGCGGCGGCGGCGGCGGCGGTCGCGGCGCGGGCGCGGACCTCGTCGACCGCGTGGCGCTCGGCCGCGGCGATCTTTTCCTCGGCCATCCGGCGGCGGCGCTCGATCAAAGCGGCGGTGTCGGCCTTCGCCTGCTCGACGATCGTCTCCGCCTCATGCCGGGCGCGCTCGAGCATGGTCTCCCGCTCGGCGTCGGCGGCGTCCGCCTTGGCCTGATATTCGGCCTTCAGCGCCTCGGCCTCGGAGCGGAGCTGGGCCGCTTCCTCGAGCTGCTCGCGGATCGCGGCGATCTTTCGGTCGAGCGCCGCCGCGATCAGCGCCGGCACCCGCTTCCACAGCAGCAGGGCGAAGACCGCCAGCATGGCGAGCGCGATCCACTGCGGCGCGGCGAGCCCGAAGGCGGTGGCCTCCGGCTGAGGCTCGGGGGCGCCGACATGCGCCACGGCGCCCTCGTTCGGATCAGCCACGAGCCACCGCCCTCACCGCTTCGGCGGCCCGCTCCGGGGTCACGTCCAGTCCGGCGAGCCGCCGGACCATGTCCCGCGCCGCCTCCGCCGCGACGGCGTCGATCTCGCCGACGGCGGCCTTGGCCGCGTCGCGGATCCGGCTCTCCGCGGCCGCGAGGCTCTCGGACGTCTCCGCATTGGCGGCGCGGACCCTTTCCTCGGTCTCGCGGGCGCTCGCCGCCTTGGCTTCGTTGGCGAGCTTCAGAGCCTCGGCCCGGCTCTCCTCCATTCGGGCGCGATAGGCGGCCTCGACGGAGTCGGCGCCCTTGCGCGCTTCCTGGGCGGCGGCGAGATCGTCCGCGATCCGGTCGTCGCGCGCGGCGATTCCGGCCTCGATCTTCGGCACGATGTTGAGGCCGATTCCGACATAAAGGATGGCGAGCACCACCAGCAGCCAGAAGAACTGCGAGTAGGCGACCTCGGCGAGCTGGTTGATCTGGGGCATGGCCTTGCAGTGACAGTCACGAGTGACAGTCACCAGTGACTGTCACTCCCGTCACTCTTCTCCTTAGTGCGGCGGGGCGTAGAGGATGATCATCGCCACGGCGAAGGCGATGAGGCCGAGCAGCTCGGCGGCGGCGAAGCCGATGAACAGGCGGCCCTGCTGGCTGTCGGCGGCGGCCGGGTTGCGGATCGCGCTCTCGAGGAACGAGCCGAACACGTTGCCGACTCCGAGCGCGGCGGCGCCGACGCCGATCGCGGCAAGGCCCGCGCCGATCACCTGGGCGGAATGAAGGTCCATCATCTGTCTCCTTTGTAAGTCCGTTTGAATCTCAGTGAAGGTTGACGGCGTCGCCGATGTAGAGCGAGGTCAGAAGGGCGAAAACATAGGCCTGGATCGCGCAGACCAGCACCTCCAGCGCCATCACGCCGGCGATGAACAGGAAGGAGAGCAGGCTGATCAGCGGCCCGACTCCGCCGGCGTTCAGGCCCTGGACGACGAAGCTTCCGAACACCTCGACGAGGATGTGCCCCGCGATCATCGCCACGAACAGCCGGAGGCCGAGGCTGAACGGCCGGACGCTGAACGAGATGAGCTCGATGAGGAAGATGAGCGGCAGAAGCAGGAGCGGCGTGCCGTGCGGGACGAACAGGGTGAAGAATCGGAAGCCGTGCCGCCAGAAGCCGGTGATCAGGACGATCGAGAAGCTGATGATCGCCATCAGCCCGGTGACGGTGAACTGGCTGGTCACGGTGAAGGGCTGGGCGCCTACGATGGCGAGCGGCATCAGGCCGAGCAGGTTGGCGAACAGGATGAAGATGAAGACGGTGAAGACCCAGGGCAGGAACTTGCGGCCTTCGGGCCCGACGCTGGTCGACAGCATCGAGGCGACGAACCCCGTCACCCCCTCGACCATCAGCTGCCAGCGGGTCGGCACCAGCTGCCGCTTCATTCCGCCGAGCATGAACAGCCAGATGAGGGCGAGCACGACGAACATCCACAGCGCGCTGTTGGTGAAGACGAACGGGCTTCCGCCCAGATGCCCGGCGAGCGGGTGGATCTGGAACTGGTGCATCGGATCGATCTGGGATTCGGCCGCCACGTCTAACGTTCCTCGGGCCCCGGTGCGGAGCTCTGCTTCGAAATCTTGAACACTTCCCACATGGCGACCGCGAAGCCGACGAACAGCATCACGACCCAGAGAAGAGGCTTCCCCGTGAAGCGGCCGATCGCATAGCCGATCAGAGCGGATCCGGCCGGATAGGCGATCAGGACGGAAAGGACTCGATAGGCGGGGTTGCGCATGTAGCTCCCCGCGCCGTCGCCCTTGCCGCCGGTCCGCCGCGCCTCCGCCCGCCGCGCAGAATCGAGCCGCTCGTCGAGCGAGCTGAGCCGCGCGTCCCGGGGAAGCTCGGGGTCCTCGTCGCGCGCGTCTTCCGTCATGCCGCTCGGTTCTTCCATGTGCGGCCGCGCTCTCGCAAAAAGCGCTTTCGCATAAAGGGCGTGGGACATGCCGGCGAACGAACCCGCCGAGGCGCCGCCCCTTTAGGAAGGGGGGCGGGGGGTGTCAACAAGGGGAGCAATCCTCCCCTCGATTTCGAGGGGAGGGGGACCAGGCGAAGCCTGGTGGAGGGGCTTCTTGACGGAAGGGCCCCTCCACCGCGCTACGCGCGGTCCCCCTCCCCCGGAAATCCGGGGGAGGATATTTCACCCGCAATAGCCCGGCAGCGGGATCGGGGTCGCTCCGTCGCGCTGGCGCCAGACGCCGTCGGGGAGGCGGTAATACTGGCCGGCGCCGACCTTGGTCCGGAACAGTTCGCAGGCGGTGGTCGCGGCGACCTCCTCGATCTTGGCGCCGCGCTTGGCGGCGAGGTCGGTGTAATAAGCGCGGCGCTTGATGTTGACCGCGTCGACCTGCGAGCGGAGGGCGGCCGAGGCGGAGCCGACCACGCCCAGATAGCCGTCGGCCTGCTCGCCGGCCTGGCCCGAGGCGCGAAGCTCGGCGGCGGCGTCGCCCTGCATCGCGTAGACGGCGGTGGCGCCCGCGGTGACCGCGGCGACCGCGATTCCGGCGGCGAGGATCAGCTTCAATCGGCGGTTCATGTCAGAACACTCCCGGGTTCTTGTCGATCAGCTCTTTCACGTCCTGCTGGAGGCGAACGACGACCTCCTGCCGGATATTGATGTTGAGGTTGATCTCGATCGGCTTGTCCGGAGCGCTCACCTGGACGCAGCCGGAGCCGGCGAGGACAACCGGTGCAACCAGGAGGAGCTTCGCCCGCCTCATCGCACCCTGCGTCGCATCGGGGCGCAGTCCCGTCAATATGGGGCCTCTCATCGCACTTTCTCGCTTTCCTGGGGCTGAACGGTCCGGGTGGTGGTCGGCTTGTCGCGGAGCATCTGCGGCAAGACGGTCTGGAGGAGGTTGGTCGGGTCGCGCAGCGACCGCGCCGTGCCGATCACGGCGCGGAAGGGGCCGCGCACTGTGATGTTGAACTTGAACGGGATCTTGGCGAGCTGGGTCAGGGCCCGGTTGGCGACCATCCCCTTGATCCCGCCGCCCGGAGTCGCCGCGACCGACGGATCGCGGGCGATCCCGTTGAGCTCGATGCCGGCGACGAACTCGCCGTCGAGAGAGCCGTTGAGCGACACCGCCAGCCGGTCGTAGCGGAGCGATTTCAGGGCGTCGAAGGCGAGCTTGCCGTAGGCGCCGAGCTGCTTGTCGGTGAGCTCGCCGATATAGGAGAGGGTCCCGCCCTCCGGCCGCGCGATCAGCCGCCCGCCGATGATCTGCCCGCCTTTTTCGTCGAACAGCATCGGAACGACGCCGTCGAACGTCCCTGTCGCCGAAATGTTGGAGAATTCCATCTGCTGGACGAAGCGGGCGGCGTCCATGCCGGTGACCCGGAAGGTGAGATGCTTGGGCGACGGCTTGGAGAAATCGAGCACCGTCTCGTCGAGCTCCAGCTCGCCGCCGGCGAACGGCCAGCGGGCTCCCTCGATCCGGACCTTGAGGCCGGGCAGCAGCTGGTAGCGGATCCGGCCGTCGAACACGTCGATCCCGGTTCGGACCGCGCCGACCTCCGCGAGCTGGCCCGGAGCGGTGACGAGGCCGAGCAGGTCGGTGAAGTGGATCGTCGTCGACAATTTCTCGACCGGGCCGAAGCTGGCGGCGAGGTTCATGTCCTTCGTCGTGAAGGTGCCGGTGCTCCGCGTGCCGGCCGAATCCCAGTCGATCTCGCCGCGGCCGGAGATGGTGCCGTTCACCAGGGCGACGACTCCGGTGGTGAGACGGGTGAGCTGCTCGGGCTGGTAGGCCGGATCGAAGCGGATGCCCGGCACGTCGATCAGCGCCCTTCCCGCGCCGGTCGCCAGCGAATGGGCGACATCCGCGGTGCCGACGAAGGTGCCGGTGTCGGGGTCGACGAGGCGCGCGGTGGCGGCGACCCGGTTGTCGGCGAGGGTGAGGCGGACGTCCCTGGCGGCGAGCGGGTTGAAGCGCGGCGGATCCTGGACGTCGAGCACCCGCATTGCCCCGGTCAGCGCCAGCCGCGAATCGCGATAGGCCCAATCGCCCTGTCCCTGATCGATGAGCAGCGGCACGGCGGCGAGCTTGCCGGAAAGGCCGGAATAAGTGCCGGCGACCCCGCGCCCGAAGCGGCCGGTGAGGCGCGCCACGTCGAGCCGGTTCGCGCTCTCGGCCGGGCCGAGCCGGACGGCGAGGCCGGTGGCGGCGAAATCGGGGCCCGCGAGGCCGAATTGCAGCCGCTGGGCGGCGATCGCGACCGGGCTCCGGCCGAGAGTCCCGGCGAAACGCGGCGAGGCGATCGACCCGCCGCCGCCGGCCCGGCCGCCGGGCCGCCGCCAGAGCAGGCCGGGTCCGGTCGGGCAGACCGGAAGGCGCGCCGGCCCGAGCCGCAGGGTCCCCGTCTCGAGCGCCTGGAAGCTGACCGGCGTGCAGCGCGGGTTGAAGACGAAGCCGGAACCGATCCGGCCGCTGACTGGGAGGACGAGGCCCCGCACCCGGCCGCCCGAAAAGGGCCCGTCGACCGTCGCCACCGTCTCGATCCGGGTCTCGCCGGCGGCGGCGGTGAAGGCGATGTCGGCCAGCGCCAGCCGCGCCGCGCCCGCCGCGTAGGGCGCGATCCGTCCCCTCCCCTCCAGCGGCGCCCGCGAAGACGCCTGGCGCAACGCGAATCGGGCGTCGGGCAGGCCGCCGCCGGCGGTCGCGAGGGTGCCGTCGAGCGCCAGCCCGCCGCCCGGCCAGGTGTAGCTCGCGCCGGTGAGCGCCAGGCGCCCGCCGCTCGCCGCCGCCGAGTCGAGCCGCGTGAAACGGACGCCCCCGCGGTTGCCCTCGACGGCGAGGCGGATGTCGGCGGACGCGTCGAAGCGGCGCAGCGCCGCCGTCACCGCCCGGCTCCAGGCTGCCGCGACCGGCTCGACCGGCGTTCCGCGCGCCGAGGCGAGCGCCGAGAGGATCGGCTCGGCGAACGACGGCGGCGCGGCAACCCCCGCCACCTGGGCCGCGACGGCGGTGACCAGCCGGCCGTTCTTCAGCGACAGCGAATAAACTCCGCTCACCCGCGTGCGTCCGGCGGCGAAGCCGCTGGTGCGGACCTGCGCCGCGGCGAGGTCGGCGTGGCCGCGCGTGTCGCGAAGCCCGCCGGCGAAGGAGAGATTGCCGCCCACCCCCTCGATTCGGTGCAGCCCGGCCTGGGCGCCGGCCAGGGCGATTCGCGCCTCGCCGCGCCAGGCGGTGAGCGAGGCCGACAGAGTGGCGCCGACCCGCGCCTCGGCCCGGCGGAGGAGGAGATTGCCGCCGCAGGCGAGGCTCTCGAATCGCGCCGGGCCGGCGACGCTCGGCTGAAGGGTCTCGGTGGCGACGTTCCACAGCGCCTTGGCCGCCACCAGCTCGCAGCCGCCGAGGCGGAGGCGCGGCGCCGAGACCGCCGCCCGCCCCTCGAAGCCGCTGGCGAGGTTGCCCTTGCCTTCCAAAGCCGCGCCGATCCGCCCGCCCGGCGTGTCGATGCGCACGGCCGCGTCGGCGAGGTCGATAGTCTGGTCGGGGAGGCGGAAGGGCGCTCCGCTCGGCTTGGGAAGCAGCTTGTCGAGCTCGCCGAAGCGAAGGCGGCCGCCCTCGACCCGGCCGTAGAGCCTGACGCCCCGCGCCGTCACCAGCGAGACCCGCGGCTTGCGGAATCCCCAGCTGAGGCGGATCTCGACGCGGCGCGCGGTGAGGTCCGGATGGGCCGGGTCGCCGAGCACCAGATTGTCGAGCCGCTGGGCGCCGAAGCCCAGGCGGCTGACCGTGTAGCTCGCCCGCACCCCGCGCCGCGCCAGCTCGCGGTCTATGTAGCCCGACGCGATGTCCTTGCGGGCAAGCCACAGGATCAGCAGGATTGCGACGAGCAAAGCGGCGACGGCGAGCGCGATCCATCGCCCCAACCGCCGCCGAGCTCTCGGTTCCATCGCCTCGTCCACCAATCCCCAACCGTCGCGGCCGCGATCCCGTTCCGCCTCCGTCACCTTCTTCGCCGCTCCACGCAAGCGGTTTGCCTCCCTTCGAGGTGTTCGTTGTCGCGAATGGCCAGCGAAGCGTCTGTGGAACCGAGGCGACGAGCGTTTAGCCGGTTTACGTAGACCTCGCTTAGCTCATACATTGCTTTCGTGGGAAAGAGGGTGCCCGACGCCAACGGCCATCGCGCCCGCCTCCGGCTTCGGCTGTTCGAGGGCGGGCCCGAGGCTCTGCACGAGCATGAGCTGGTCGAATATCTGCTCGCTCTGGCTCTGCCGCGCCGCGACACCAAGCCGCTGGCGAAACGGATGATCGCCGATTTCGGCGGCTTCGCGCAATTGCTCTCCGCCGACGCGGACACGATCATGCGCCGCTGCCAGGTCAGCGAGAACGTCGCCGGAGCGATCAAGATCGCGCAGGCGACCGCGGTGCGCTTCCTCAAGAGCGAGGTGACCGGCCGCAAGGTGCTCGGCAGCTGGCAGGCGCTGATGGACTATCTCGCCGTCGACATGGGCTTCCTGCCGATCGAGCGGGTGCGGGTGCTCTATTTGAACGCCAAGAACGTGCTGGTCCGCGACCACGTCCTCTCCGAAGGGTCGGTCGACGAGGCGGCGGTCTACGTGCGCGAGGTGATCCGCGGCGCGGTCGACAGCCACGCCACCGCGATGATCCTCGTCCACAACCATCCGTCGGGCGACCCGCAGCCGAGCCAGGCCGACATCCGACTCACCCGAGAGATCATCGAGGCCGCCCGGCCGCTCGGGATCCAGGTCCACGACCACGTCATCGTCGGAGCGACAAAGTCGTACAGCCTGAAGCAGATGGGATTGATCTGACGCCTAATCCTCCCTGTCCGCGAAGCGGATGGGGAGGGGGACCGCACGAAGTGCGGTGGAGGGGCAGTCTGACTCCGCAAGGCCCCTCCACCGCGTTTCACGCGGTCCCCCTCCCCGCGAGCTTCGCTCGCAGGGAGGATTAGAGCCTACCTCCCGCCGCGATTGCGGCAGCTGTCGCGGACGGTGCGCGAGCAGACCGGATAAATACGGGCCGGCTCGTAGGGGCCGCCCTGGCCTGTATAGGCGCCCGACGAGGCGGCACCGGCGCCGAGGCCCCAGCCGCTGTCGCCGGTCGCGGCCATGCTTGCCGTTGCACGGCACGCGGCGCGGGCCTGCCTGGCGGCTCGGCTGGCGTACCGGAGGGCGGGAGCGCAGCGGGCGTGGGCGTCGGTCTGGGCGGTCATGCTCATTGCCGACGCGCTGTGGTTGGTCGCGGCCGGCATCGTCGCCGCGACGCCCGCATTGGTCTCCTGCCCGGCGCTGGTCGGATCGGCGGTGCCGGTCATGCCCGGCTTGGCGACGTCGGCGCCGGGCGGCGTGGTCTGGGCGAGGGCCGGGACGGCGAGGATCAGCGCGGTGCCGAGCAAGAGGGGCCTGAGCATCTTCTTCTCCCATGCTTGTGCCTGAAGGGTCGCGCCTAGAACGAGGGGCCGCCCCCACCCGTTCCTCATCCCCGTCGCGTTGCCGGGGCGAGCCGACTTTGCTAGGCGCCGGCTTCACGAGGCCCACAGGACCTTTCGCGCATGATCCCCCGCTATTCGCGCCCCGAGATGGCCAGCCTCTGGTCGGCCGAGACCCGCTTCCGGATCTGGTTCGAGATCGAGGCGCACGCGCTCGACGCGATGGCGGAGCTCGGCATCGTTCCGAAGGAGGCGGCGGAGGCGGTGTGGGACCGCGGCGCCTTCGAGGTCGAGCGGATCGACTCGATCGAGGCCGAGGTGAAGCACGACGTCATCGCTTTCCTGACCAACGTCGCCGAGCATGTCGGGCCCGAGGCGCGCTTCCTCCACCAGGGCATGACCAGCTCCGACGTGCTCGACACGGCCCTCGCCGTCCAGCTGAGCCGAGCCGCCGATATCCTCATCGAGGACGTCGACCGGCTGCTCGCGGTTCTGAAGCGGCGCGCCCACGAGCACAAGCTGACCCCGACGATCGGCCGAAGCCACGGAATCCACGCCGAGCCGGTCACCTTCGGCCTCAAGCTGGCCTTCGCCTACGCCGAGTTCGCCCGCGCCCGCGCCCGGCTGGTCGCGGCCCGCTCGGAGGTGGCGACGGCGGCGATCTCGGGCGCGGTCGGCACCTTCGCCAACATCGATCCCCGCGTCGAAGCCCATGTCGCGGCGAAGATGGGCCTCGCGATCGAGCCGGTCTCCACCCAGGTGATCCCGCGCGACCGCCACGCCATGTTCTTCGCGACCCTTGGCGTCGTCGCCTCGTCGGTCGAGCGGCTCGCCACCGAGATCCGCCACCTCCAGCGCACCGAGGTGCTCGAGGCGGAGGAATATTTCGCGCCCGGCCAGAAGGGCAGCTCGGCGATGCCGCACAAGCGCAACCCGGTCCTCACCGAGAACCTCACCGGCCTCGCCCGGATGGTGCGCGGCTACGTCACCCCGGCCCTGGAGAATGTCGCTCTCTGGCATGAGCGCGACATCAGCCATAGCTCGGTCGAGCGCTACATCGCCCCCGACGCGACGGTCACCCTCGACTTCGCCCTCGCCCGCCTCACCGGCGTGGTCGACAAACTGCTCGTCTACCCCGAGCGCATGCAGAAGAACCTCGACCGGATGGGCGGCCTGGTCCACTCGCAGCGCGTGCTGCTCGCCCTCACCCAGGCCGGCGCCAGCCGCGAGGATTCCTACCGCCTCGTCCAGAAAAGCGCGATGAAGGTCTGGGAATCGGACGGCGCCCTCTCCCTCCTCGACCTCCTCAAGGCCGACCCCGAGGTCACCGCCCTCCTCCCGCCCGACCGCCTCGAGGAAAGCTTCGACCTCGCCTACCATTTGAAGCACGTCGACACGATCTTCGAGCGGGTGTTCGGAGCGGGGGCGTCACCCCGGACTTGATCCGGGGTCCATCTTCCTCTTGGAAGAGGTGGATGCCGGATCAAGTCCGGCATGACGAGGCAAAGATGTCCGACCTTTCCCGATTCCCGATCACGCGCCGCTGGCCGGCCGAGCATCCCGAGCGGCTCCAGCTCTACTCGCTGAACACGCCCAATGGGGTGAAGGTGTCGATCCTGCTCGAGGAGACCGGCCTTGCCTACGAGCCGCACCTCGTCGACATCACGAAGAACGAGACCTGGACGCCCGAATTCCTGTCGCTGAACCCCAACGGCAAGATCCCGGCGATCCTCGATCCGGACGGGCCCGGCGGCGAGCCGCTGGCGCTGTTCGAATCGGGCGCGATCCTGCTCTATCTCGCCGACAAGACCGGGAAGCTGATCCCTGCCGATCCGGGGCGGCGGTGGGAGACGATCCAGTGGGTCTTCTTCCAGATGGGCGCGATCGGGCCGATGTTCGGCCAGGTCGGCTATTTCAACCGCTTCGCCGGCAAGGCGATCGAGGACAAGAGGCCGCTCGAGCGGTACGTCGCCGAGTCGAAGCGGCTGCTCGGCGTGCTGGAGGGGAGGCTCGAGGGCCGCGACTGGATCATGGACGATTATTCGATCGCCGACGTCGCGACGCTCGGCTGGGTCCGCAACCTCGTCACCTTCTACGAGGCGCGCGACCTGGTGGAGTTCGATTCCTTCCCGAAGGTCGCGGCCTGGCTCGAACGCGGGCTTGCGCGGCCGGCGGTTCAGCGGGGACTGGCGATCCCGGCGCGCCCCTCCTAGCGCGGCGCCGGCCGCGGGCCCTCGCTCGGCCCGACGACTTGCGGCCAGCCGTTAAGCCAGACGATCCGGTCGATCAGCATCACGCGCCGCGTGTTGACCGGCTGGCCGGGATTGCGCGCGTCGATGGCGTGATAGACGATCCAGTCGCGCCCGGCGCGGTCGGTGGCGAGGCTGTTGTGGCCCGGCGCGAGCCAGCGGCCGCGGGCGACAAGGATTGGCCGCGCCGCCTTCTCGAAAGGCCCGGTGGCGCGGCGCGAGCGGGCGACCATCACGGCGTAATGCGCGTCCTTCCCGCAGCAATTGTCGCCCGAATAGAAGAGGTAGTAGAAGCCGCCCCTGCGCGCGACCCAGCCGCCCTCGACCAGCGCCTGATAGTCGACGCCCTTCTGCGGCGGGACGAGGTCGACGGCGGCGCTGCCCGGAGCGAACGAGACCCGGTCCGGCGCCAGCTCGCGAACCTTGATCGGCCGGAAGCCCGAGCCCCAGTAGAGCAGCCGCTTGCCGGTGGCGGGATCGTCGAAGGCCATCGGGTCGATGTTGACGAACCCGTCGCCGCACTGGAGCGGATGGCCGACGTCGGTGAACGGCCCCTCCGGACGGGAGGCGGTGGCGACGGCGAGGCAGAGGCCGGTCCTCGGTCCGCTCGCCGGCGGGTCGGGCTCGGCCGAATAATAAAGGAAATAGCGCTCGTCGTGCCGCACCACATGCGGCGCCCAGAAATTCCAGGTGCGGCTCGCCCATGCGGGCTTCGCGGGCAGGGCGTCGCCAAGCCACTGCCAGCCTACCAGGTCGCGCGAGCGGGCGACCTGGACGTTGACCCTCCGCCCGTCCCGCTCGCTTTGCGTCGCGTAGGCGTAATAGAAACCGTCCGGCGCCTTCAGCACCGCCGGATCGGGGAAATCGGCGTCGAGAACGGGATTGGTGAACCGGGCCGGGAGCGCCGATTGTGCCACCGCACCGACCCCAAGCAGCAGAAACAGAGTGAGGATTGGGAAGCGGACCCGCGCAACGGCGCCCGCGTCGAGGACGTTGCGATATTGAGAGCGCCGGCGGGCGCGGACCAATCGCCCCACGAACGAATACCTCCGGTAGCGCGACACGTGCGCAAAGATCTAGAGGCTCCGCCTTCTCGATGGAAGGCGTGCCCGCTCCATCAGGCTTACAAGCTGCATCCCTGCTTCGCCAGGTATCTCCGGAAGCTTTCTCTCTGCATTATTTCATCGAAGTCCCGATTGTTTTGCACCGCGTCACAGTCAAAACTGCCACGCCATTTCTTCCATTCCTCAAGAGCATCGATACAAGCTCTGACCTTTTCCTGCGTCGCGAAGATCGAGGCTCTCGCGAGCAAGGCCAATTCCAAATATCTACGCCCTTCTCCCTCTACGGCATCGGAGGACCGTGAGATTGCCCGATCCAGCATTTCCATGGCTTCCGACCGTTTGCCAACCCTGCTGATCGCCAGCGCATTTGCTACCGAAGCGCGCAGCACGTGCTCCCCCGTAAGCGGGTCGCCGTCGCCGGAAAATTCCGCTATGACGCGTTCGAAGGCTTCCAGGCCTTCCTCCGTTCGGCCGATCTCGTATAGGGTCAACCCTTTATTGGTAAGAGCGTGGGCGAATTGCCGCCTGAGGTCTTCCTCTTTCGAGTCCGCGGCCCGCCGCATGACTTCGTCATATTTGGCGAGAGCTTCTAGGTGATGCTTGCGGCGACCCAATCTCACCCCTTCGCCGATCAACGCCATGGCGACTTGCACCTTGAGGGCAACGTCGTCGCTGGAGCCGAACCGGACCACTATCTCCTCCGCAAGAGCCGTGGCTTCGTCGATCCGATCCAATTCCGTCAGGCGGGCCGACTTGTTGACCATGCATTGGGCACGCAGTTCGGTGAGAAGCTCTTCATCCCCGCACCGTTCCAATGCCTGGTCGTATGCGGCCGCGGCCTCCTCAGAGCGTCCCAGCCTCCCCAGATTCACCCCCTTGTTGAAGAGAGCCGTAGCCGAGGTGACGCGCATGGCCCGGGATTCGATCTCTTCGGTGCGCTTCAGAAGAGCGTCGTAAGCTTCGATCGCGTCCTCGATCCTGCCCAAATTCTCGTGGCCGACCGCTTGCTCGAACAGCGCGAAGGCAACGGCTTCCGGGTCGTCCGCAAAAAGGAACTCCATGCCGCGTGCCAGCCGCACCAGTCGTTCCCAATCCTCTTCAGCGAAGGCTTCCAGGATCTGGACCCTGAATTCGTCCGCGGTCCAGTCCCGCTCCGGCTTGTCGCCCACCTCTCGGACGGCGCTAGAGACCGTTTGCCGTTCTTCCGCCGACAGACGCGCTTGCTGTCCATCCGCCAATTTGGCGTTCAGCCGGTCCGCCAGGGCCGCCGCTGCGGTGACTTTCACGGACGCTTCTTGGGCCGATTTCTGGTGAACCTGCGCCCCCTCGGCAGCACTTTTCGCGGCGTCAGCCGCTTTCAGCGCCTGGGCAGTCGCCTCGGCCGCCTCATCTCGGAGCGATCGAACCTTATCCTTGAGGTCGGCCATTTCCTGCCGCGCCGCGCTAACCGCCGTTCGATGCGTGAAGATACCGAAGCCCACCACCAAAAGGGTGATCAGCAGACCGAGTCCCGCCATGAGATTTTCGAACTGAGCAAAGGCTTCGTCTTGAAGATCGCTCTTGGCTTCGAGAACGAGGTTTCTCCGATCGGCTTCGACAAGCTTGTCCTGAAGCGCCTTGATGTCGGCCAATTCCGATGACGAAGTTATCGCGGGTGCGAGTTGGGGATTATCTGGCCGAGTGTGGGTGATCTGCGCTTGCGCGGCCAATGGTAATATTAGGAGCAGCCAGATAATTCTTCGAAGACCCACGGACTCAGTCCCCCCGAGCCGATCTATGCCACTCTAACCGAGCGCGCAATGACGCCCGGCGTGATCGATGATCATCCCGAGCCGCCGAAGAATTCCGAGGGCGCGTCAGCCGTCGAACAGGCCCTTGAGCTTGGAGAAGAAGCTCTTGCTCTCGGGGCATTCGTCGCCGGTCTCGGTGCAGCGGAATTCCTCGAGCAGCTCACGCTGCCTCGCGGTGAGCCTGGTCGGGGTCTCGACCTCGACCTGGATCACCATGTCGCCATGGCCTCGGCCGTTCAGGACCGGCATTCCGGCGCCGCGCTGGCGAAGCTGCTTGCCGGACTGGATTCCGGCCGGGATTCGAATCTCATGGATCTGGCGGTCGAGGCCTGGAACCTCGATCGTCCCGCCCAGGGCCGCGGTCGTGATGCTGACCGGGCAGCGGGCGAAGAGCGTCGTCCCCTCGCGCTGGAAGATCGGGTGGCGAGCGAGGTGGACGAAGATGTAGAGGTCGCCCGACGGCCCGCCGCGAACCCCGCTCTCGCCTTCGCCCGACAGGCGGATGCGCGTCCCCTCGTCGACTCCGGCCGGGATGCGCACGGTGAGCGAGCGCTGCTTCTCGACCCGGCCGTCGCCCCGGCAGCGCTCGCAGGGGTCGGCGATCGTCTCGCCGACTCCGCGGCACGAGGGGCAGGTGCGCTCGACGACGAAGAAGCCCTGCTGGGCCCGGACCTGGCCGCGGCCGTGGCAGGTGGTGCATTTGCGCGCCTGGGTGCCCGGCTTGGCGCCGGTGCCGTGGCAGGGCTCGCACTGGACGCTGGTGTCGAGCCTCAGCTCGACCTCCTTGCCGCGGTACGCTTCCTCGAGGCTGATCTCGAGGTCGTAGCGAAGGTCCGAGCCGCGCATCACGTTCGAGCGGCGGTCGGCCTGGGCGCCGTTCATGAACTCGCCGAAGATGTTCTCGAAGATGTCGCTGAACGAGCCGAAATCCTGGGCTCCGCCATTGCCGCCGAAGCCGCCGTTGCGGAAGGCGGCGTGGCCGAAGCGGTCGTAGGCGGCGCGCTTCTGCGGGTCCTTGAGGCAGTCATAGGCCTCGCTGATCGCCTTGAACTTCTTCTCGGCCTCGGGGCAGCCGCCGTTGCGGTCCGGATGGCATTCCATGGCCAGCCGGCGGTAGGCGGATTTCAGGGTCCGCTCGTCCGCCGAGCGGTCCACCTGAAGCAGCTCGTAATAATCCGTCTCAACCATCTAAGCCCTCTCCCCTTCAGGGGAGAGGGTTGGGAGAGGGGGCAGGGCGGCAACCACGCTCACTTGCTCATCCTCTCCAACACCCCCTCTCCCCGGCCCTCTCCCCTGAAGGGGAGAGGGAGGGAAGCTCATCAACCCTTGTTTTCGTCGTCGACCTCGGAGAATTCGGCGTCGACGACTTCCTCGCCGCCGCCGGCCTCGGCGCCCTCGGTGGCCCCGGCCTCACCGGTCCCCGCCGCGGCGCCCGCCGCCTGCTCCTTCTCGTAGATCGCCTGGCCGAGCTTCATCGCGACCTGGGCCAAGGCCTGCGCCTTGGCCTTCATCGCCTCGACGTCGCCGCCCTCGATCGCCGACTTGGTCTCGTCGATCGCCGCCTGGATCTCGCTCTTCAGCGACTCGTCGACCTTGTCGCCATGCTCCGCCAGCTGTCTTTCGGTGCTGTGGACGAGGCCTTCGGCATTGTTCTTCGCCTCGGCCGCCTCGCGGCGCTGCTTGTCCTCCTCGGCGAAGCGCTCCGCTTCCTGGACCATCTTCTCGATGTCGTTGTCGGAGAGGCCGCCCGAGGCCTGGATCCGGATCTGCTGCTCCTTGCCGGTGCCGCGATCCTTGGCCGAGACGTTGACGATGCCGTTGGCGTCGATGTCGAAGGTGACCTCGATCTGCGGCACGCCGCGCGGCGCCGGCGGGATCCCGACCAGGTCGAACTGGCCGAGAAGCTTGTTGTCCGCCGCCATCTCGCGCTCGCCCTGGAAGACTCGGATGGTGACCGCATTCTGGTTGTCCTCGGCGGTCGAGTAGGTCTGCGACTTCTTGGTCGGGATGGTCGTGTTGCGGTCGATCATCCGGGTGAAGACTCCGCCCAAAGTCTCGATTCCGAGGCTCAGCGGGGTGACGTCGAGCAGCAGCACGTCCTTGACGTCGCCCTGGAGGACTCCGGCCTGGATCGCCGCGCCCATCGCCACCACTTCGTCCGGGTTCACGCCGGTGTGCGGCTCCTTGCCGAAGAAGTCCTGAACGACCTGGCGGACGCGCGGCATGCGGGTCATGCCGCCGACCAGCACCACCTCGGCGATGTCCTTGGCGGCGACCCCGGCGTCGGCCAGGGCCTTCTTGCAGGGATCGAGGGTGCGCTTGATCAGATCCTCGACCAATTTCTCGAGGTCGGCCCGGGTCAGGCTCTTCACCAGGTGCTTGGGACCGTTCTGGTCGGCGGTGATGAAGGGCAGATTGACCTCGGTGGTCTGCGCCGAGCTCAATTCGATCTTGGCGCGCTCGGCGGCTTCCTTGAGGCGCTGAAGCGCGAGCCGGTCGTTGCGGAGGTCGATCCCCTCCTGCTTCTTGAACTCGTCGGCCAGCCAGTCGACGATCTTGGCGTCGAAATCCTCGCCGCCCAGGAAGGTGTCGCCGTTGGTCGACTTCACCTCGAACACGCCGTCGCCGATCTCGAGGATCGAGACGTCGAACGTTCCGCCGCCCAAATCGTAGACGGCGATCGTCTTGCCGTCCTGCTTCTCGAGCCCGTAGGCGAGCGCGGCGGCGGTCGGCTCGTTGATGATGCGCAGGACCTCGAGGCCGGCGATCTGGCCGGCGTCCTTGGTCGCCTGGCGCTGGGCGTCGTTGAAGTAGGCGGGGACGGTGATCACCGCCTGGGTGACGGTCTCGCCGAGATAGGCCTCCGCCGTCTCCTTCATCTTCTGGAGGATGAAGGCGCTGATCTGCGACGGCGAATAGTCCTTGCCGCCGGCATTGACCCAGGCGTCGCCATTGGGGCCGCGGGTGATCTTGTAGGGGACCAGCTCGGTGTCCTTCTTGGTCACCGGATCGTCGAAGCGGCGGCCGATCAGGCGCTTGACCGCGAAGACGGTGTTGTCGGGGTTGGTGACCGCCTGGCGCTTGGCGGGCTGTCCCACCAGCCGCTCGCCGTCCTTGGTGAAAGCGACGATCGAGGGGGTGGTGCGGGCGCCTTCCGCATTCTCGACCACCTTGGGCTTGCCGCCTTCCATGACGGCGACGCAGCTGTTGGTGGTGCCGAGATCGATACCGATGACTTTGGCCATGTTAATCCTCTTGAGCCCCAATAGATTAGCCTCGCCGGACCGCCCGTTATGGCGCGTGCCCGACGCTTCCAGAGCGATATAGGGGTCGATTCGGAGGCGACAAGAAGCGCCGCCGCTCCTAGAGGCGCATCAGAGATGGGGAAGATGCACAAAATCCACAATCTGGCCGCCGCAATCGCCCTTGCCCTGCTTCTCGCCGGCTGCGGCGAGCGGCGGCCGGACGGCATCGCGATCTCGAAAGCGTGGGTGCGGCTGCCGGCGGTCAAGGGTGAGGCCGGGGCAGCCTATTTCACCATCGAGGGTGGGGCCGAAGGGACAAAGCTGACCGGCGTGTCGAGCCCGATGGCCTCGCGGATCGAGCTTCACGAGAGCATGGAGCATGGCGGCATGAGCGCGATGCGGGCGCTCCGGACCGTCGAGTTCGACTATCGCCGCCGCATCGACTTCGCGCCCGGCGGCAAGCACGCCATGCTGTTCGGGATCAGCAAGGCGGTGAAGCCCGGCGCGTCCATCCCCCTCACCTTCGCCTTCGACACCGCGCCTCCGGTGACCGTCGACGTGGAGGTACGCGACGCCGCGGGGGACGCGGGGCGCTGAGAGCAACGGAGTCATCCCGGCGAAGGCCGGGACCCATGAACATGGAACGAGAGCATCCGGAACCGACGTGTTCATGGACCCCGGCCTTCGCCGGGGTGACTACTCAGTTCCTGATCGCACCCAGCCCCTCAGAAATGCTGCCTTACCGTGACCCCGAAGGTCCTCGGCTGGCCGACGTTGAAGCCGAGGCGGGCGCGGCCGCCGCGTTCGCGGTCGAAGGAGAGAAGGGGATTTTCATCGAACAGGTTCGAGACGTAGGCGACGATCTCGGTTCCGCTCTTGAGGTTCACCCCGGCGCTCAGATTGACGAGGTTGTAGGCCGGCAGCTTCAGGTTGACGACCACCGGCTCGTTGCCGGTCGCGCCGCCGAACGGCAGGCCGGAGACGAAGGTGTGAGGGTTGGCCTCCTGGTCGCTCGGCTGGGTGTAGCGGCTGCCGACATGCTGGAAGGTGGCGCTGAAGAAGGCCTCGTCGCCCCGCGAATTGAACGGCGTCGTGTAGGTACCGCTCGCCGCCACCTGGAACTTGGGCACGGTCGGCAACCGGTTGCCGTCGCGGATTCCGCCGATCACCGCGCCCGCGCCGGTGGTCACGGTCGAATCGAACTTGGCCTCCAAGAGGCTTCCGGCGATCGACAGATCGATCTCGCGGGTCGGGTGGGCGCTAAGCTCCCACTCGACGCCCATCGTGTGCGCCTTGGGCACGTTGAAGACGATCCGCGACGAGCAGGAGCCGGCGTCGAGGGTGACCTGAAGGTTCGAGATGTCGGTGTAGAAAGCGGCGGCGTTGAAGCTGACGCCGCGCCCGCCCGCCTTCATTCCGAGCTCGTAGTTCCACAGCGATTCGTCGCGATAGGTCTGGTAGCCGCCGAAGATCGCTTTGTCGGACGGCGTGCAGAGCGGCAGGTTCAACGGATCGTTGACTCCGCCGAGGCGGAAGCCCTTCGACGCCTGGGCGTTGATGCGGAACTTGTCCGAGGCTTCGTAGCTCAGGATCGCTCGTGGCGTGAAGCCGTGCGAGGTGGTTCTGTCGGTTCGGTTGTCGTCGTTCGAGAAAAGGCCGCCCGACTTGAACTGCCGGCGCTCGGTGAAGTCGTAATAACGGCCGCCCGCGGTCAGGGAGAGGCGGCCGAAATCGTAGGTGCCCTCGCCGAACACCGCTTTCTGCCGGATCTTGTAGGGCAGGTCGGAATTGTAGGGCGAGTTCAAGGGGAAGCCGTTGGCGACGGCGACCGAGGTGCCGGCGCCGAAGCGGGCGTCGGTGAAGGCGTCGTACCCCGGGGTCGGAAGCCGCTGCCGGTAAAACCGGTCGATGTCGGAATAGAAGGCGCCGATCACCCACTGGAACGGCCCGCTCCCGGTCGAGGACAGCCGCACTTCCTGGGTCCATTGCTTGAGCTTGGTAGTGTCCCTGAGGTTGGACGGAAGCGTCACCGCCGCGGCGGGATAGCCCAAGTCGACCGACACCGAGCCGGTGAGGGCGCTGGCGTCGCGGGAGGCGAGGATGTCGCGGTTGATGTAGCTCGTCACCGAGGTCAGCTGGACGTGCGAGCCGATCGCGAACTGGCCGGTCAGGTCGGCGATCAGGGTGTCGTCCTTGAACTCCTCCGGGAGCAGCAGATATTGCTGGCGCTCCTTGAAATTGACCTTCGGGCGCGTCGTCGTGAACGGATTGGCGAAGAGGTTGAACACCTCCTCGCGGTTGAAGCCGTTGGCCCGGATCTGCTGGTAGACGACCCGCGGCGTGATCTTGATGCCGGGCGCCGGCTCGAACAGCACGGCGAGGCGGCCGCCGGCGCGGCTTCCGTCGTTGACGTTCTTGTGGTCGCCGCCGGGGCCGAGATTGTCGATGAAGCCGCCGTAGCGCGTGTAATAGGCCACCGCCCGGGCGGCCGCGGTGTCGCCCATCGGCACGTTGACCGCGCCCTTGATGTGGCCGCCGACGTCGCCGCCGTCGACCAGGTTCACATTGCCTTCAATCAGGCCTTCGCTGACCCCGATCCTCGGCTGGTTGGTGATGTAGCGGATGGTGCCGCCGACCGAGCCGGAGCCGAACAGGGTGCCCTGGGGCCCGCGCAGGGTCTCGACGCGGTTCAAATCGAACAGGTCGAGGTCCGGCGTGAACAGCGACAGCGAGATCACCGATTCGTCGAGATAGACGCCGACCTGCTCCTTCACCCCGGGCTGGTCGCGGACGATCTGGCCGGCCGAGACGCCGCGCACCGAGACCTGGCTCTGGCCCGGCCCGAGATTCTGGACGGTAAGGCCGGCGACGTTGCGCGACAGATCCTCGATCGTGTTGGCGCCGGAGCGCTGGATGTCGGCCTCGGTCTGGGCGTTGACCGAGAAAGGCACGTCGATCAGCTGCTGCTCGCGCTTGGTGGCGGTGATGACGATGGTCTGGTCGTTGCCGTTCGGAGCGTTCTCGGCTGCGTTCGCGCTGCTCGCGGTCGCGTTGCCGCTGCCGCCGCCGCCCTGTGCCAGAGCCGGCGCCGAAACCAGCAAAGCGGCGAGCGAGCTGCCCGCAAGCCAAAGCCTGTGAGGATGATGCGCCATACGTTCCTCCCTCCGTTGTCGCTCCGTAACAATGTCCCTTTCCAACTCGCGAGACAAGGAAAGCGGGCGGTCGCGTTGCGGAAAGGCAATGCCTGTTGCACCCGGGTGACAGGGGGCGCGCATTGACTTTGCCGGCGCCGGGAAAGACGCTGGCGGGAACATGGGGAGGATCAGCCGCCGTACCGCGCTCAAGGCCGGCGCCGCCGCCGGAGTCGCCGCCGGGCTGCCTACGCCCGCGATCGCCCGCGGCGGTCCGGAGGTGGTGGTGGTCGGCGCCGGCGTGTTCGGCGCCTGGACCGCGCACCGGCTGCAGGCGCTCGGACGCAGGGTGACCCTGGTCGATGCCTGGGGGCCGGCCCACGCGCGAGCCTCGTCGGGCGGCGAATCCCGCCTCACCCGCGGAAGCTACGGCGCCGACGAAGTCTACACCAGGATGGCCTGGGACTCGCTCGCCGAGTGGAAGGCGCTGTCGGCGCGGGCCGAGCTGCCGCTCTTCCACCGGGCCGGAATCCTCTTCTTCTTCCCAACCCGCGAGGATTATGTCGACCGCACGATCGAGGTCCACCGCCGCCTCAAGCTGCCGACCCAGGTGCTCGACCGCCCCGCGATGGCGCGGCGGTTTCCGCAGATCGATTTCGACGGCATCGAGGTGGGCATCTACGAGCCGGAGTTCGGCGCTCTGATGGCGCGGCGCTCGGTCCAGACCCTCGTCGCCGAGTTCGTCGCGGCCGGCGGTGAATATTCATGCGCGGCGGTCGAGCCTCCCGAGAGAGGGAGCGGTCCGCTCAAGCGAATAAACCTGCAGAATGGCGCATATCTCGCCGCTCCGCAGTTCGTCTTCGCCTGCGGACCCTGGCTCGGCAAGCTGTTCCCCGGCCTGCTCGACACCCGAATCTTCCCGACCCGCCAGGAAGTGTTCTACTTCGCGCCCAGGCCAGGCGACCGCAGCTTCGAGGCCGGCCGTCTGCCCGGCTGGGCCGATTTCAACCAGGGCGACATCTTCTACGGCTTTCCAGACCTCGAGGGGCGCGGCTTCAAGATCGCCCACGACGCCCACGGCCCGCCGATCGACCCGGATTCGGGCGACCGCACCCCCTCCCCCGCCGCCCTCGCCAAGGTCCGCGCCTTCATGGAGCGGCGCTTCCCGGCGATGGGCGGCCGTCCGCTCAGCGAGGCCCGGGTCTGTCAGTACGAGAACAGCGCCAATGGCGACTTCCTGATCGACCGCCACCCGGACCGGCCGAACGTGTTGCTGGTCGGCGCCGGCTCGGGCCACGGCTTCAAGCACGGCCCCGCCGTGGGCCGCTACGCCGCCGATCTCGTCACCGGCGCCCTCGCCCGCCCCCACCCCCGCTTCTCGCTCGCCACCAAGAGCGAGCGCCAGAACCGCTCCGTGCACTGAAAGGATCTCAGATGGACCAGCCGCTCGACTCTTTCCGCTCCTCGACCTGGGGCTGGCTGAGGGGCACGATCGCCGGCTGGGGGACCTTGCTGCTTTGCCTGGTCGGAGTCGGGCTGATCATCGTGTTGGCGCAATGGCTGCGCTTCGTCGCCGCCACCTTCGAGGTGACCAGCGACCGGCTGATCATCCGCCGAGGCATCTTCGTGAAGAGCATCGACGAGATCGAGCTCTACCGGGTGAAGGACATCCGCCTCGACTACAGCCTTCTCAACCAGTGGGCCGGGATCGGCACGATCAGCCTCCTCTCCAGCGACGAGACCACCCGCGCCGAGCCTCTCGTCATCCCGTTCGTCGAGCAGGCCGAAGCGCGCCGAGAGCGGCTGCGCGCCCTCGTCGATCAGGCGCGGCAGCGGCGCCGCGTGCGGGAGATCGACATGGTCCAGGAGGATGTGTGAAGGCGAAAGCCCCAGGCGGCGGTCCGCCGACGCAACCGTTGAGAATCGGGACGTGACGGGCGTCGAGTAGGCTGCGCTAGCCGGATCCTCACGAGATCCGACGCCGACAAATCGAGCACAGAACAGCCCGCCGCAATGGGATCGACGATCCGCGGCCGCACTTCAAATCGGTGCAAGAAATGGTTCTAATTCCGGCGACTCTCAGCACATTTTGTGCTAACGTTACATGGTGCGCGCGCTGTGCCCGAGTCGCGCCTTGGTACACTGTGGGGTTTCTAAACTTGTCATACTGATCCGGCTTTTGCCGGCTGCGGCCTTGTGCCGGAAAAAGGGAGACAAGCCATGCCGAAACAACCTGAACGGAAGACAAGCTTCGCCGATTTCGTGGCCAATGCGCCGTCGCTTGAAGACGCCGCCCGCGACGATTCAGTCGAATTGACCGGCCTCGTTTCGCGGACGAGCGATGGCAATTTCGCGATTACGACCCATGCAGGTCAAACCTACGAGCTTCCGATCGAGGCGGTGCGCGATTTCACGCCTCACGACGAGGCGGGCGCGGCGGCCGCCACCGTGCGCGTCGATCGGGAGGCGATAGCCGCGGCAAGCCTGAGGCCGATCAAGCCGCTGAGCAAGGACATCATCACCGATCCGATCGTCGACAGGATCAAGCAGATCATCCACGACGGGAAGAACCTGATCACCGACCCGCTGGTCGACAAGAACCCGCACGCGGACACCATCCCCTTCAAGGACGTCCACAAGGATCCGCTCCACGATCCGGTGACGATCGTCCAGGAGCAGGCCGGAAAGATCGCCGGCGATCCGATCGGCGATCCCACCCAGGGAGGCGTCAATCCCGCGGCGGCGGCGGCGGCGCCGTTCGTCATGGCGACGCCCCATCAGGCCCCGATGCATCTGCTTCAGCTCCAGGGTCTCGCGGCGCCGGGACAGCAGGCCACGACGGGCGCGGCGGATCTCGCCATGACGATCAACGGAGAGCATCCCACCACCGCGCTGGCGCTGGACGTATACTCAAAAAAGGAGGTGACGGCGGATACGGCGAAAGAGGTGACTTGGGATACGCTCAAGGAACCCCCGTTGGACACGCACAAGGAGGCGGTGGCCGACACCCACAAGGAGCCGCCGTTCGACACGCAAAAGGAGTTGGTGGCCGACACGCACAAGGAGCCGCCGTTCGACACTCTCAAGGAGCTGGCCGCGGATACCTGGGTCGAGCAGACCGGCGGCTACACCGTCCAGGAAGGAGTCGGCCATCCGAACTTTGGCCCGCCGGGCATCGGCCCGTTGATCTGACCGCCCGGGCGAGAGGATTCTCGACCCCGAACATCCGGAGGAATCAATGGCCGTCCTGATCTTCAGCGAGCCAAGCGACATCCATGCGCAGGCGGTGATGCGGGAACTGGCGAGGGCCGGCGTCGACGATGCCCGGATCCTCAACTTCCAGGACCTGCCGCAGCGCATGCGGATCGACATGGCGTTCAGCAACGCGCGGGGAAGCGGCTTCTCGCTGACCCTTGCCGACCGCACCCGAATCGACGTGCAGAAGGTGAGGTCCTTCTGGTGGCGGCGGCCCCAGGGCTTCACGCTTCCGCCCGGCCTTGCGCCGGCGGCTCATCAATTCGCGCTGACCGAGCTTTCCACGGCTCTGCAGGGCATGTGGCAGGCCGCCGATCAGGCGCTCTGGGTGAACGACATCGTCCGCGATTCCGCCGCCGCGCACAAACCCTGGCAGCTCGAGCTCGCCAGGCGGATCGGCCTTTCCGTTCCGGACACGTTGATCACGACGGATCCCGAGAATGTCCGCGCCTTCTGGGAGGCCCGGGGAGGCGACGTCGTCTACAAGCCGTTCCTTCAGACCTTCCACAGCTGGCGCGAGACCCGCCGGCTGAGGCGGGAGGATCTGGCGGTCATCGACAGCGTTCGGCTCGCCCCCGTCATCTTCCAGTCGCTCGTGCCCGGCGCGGCCGATCTTCGGGTGACGATCATCGGCTCGGAGATATTTCCCGCGGCGGTGAGCCTCGATCGGATGGAGTACAAGCTGGACGTGCGCCTCAATCAGCAGGCTTACGAGCGGCACGCGCTTCCCCCCGCTGTGGGTGAGAAGCTGCTCGCTTTGATGAGAAGCCTGGGTCTCGAATACGGCGCGATCGATCTGCGCCTGACGCCGGATGGAGACTATGTCTTCTTCGAGATCAACCCGGCCGGCCAGTTCCTGTTCGTCGAGCACGCCTGCGGACTGCCGATCAGCGGCGCCCTCGCGGCGCATCTCGCGCGGGGGCGGGGGGCGGCGCAGCCGGGACCCGAGGCTTCGCGCGCGGCCTAGGGCTTCCTGGCGACGCCGACCAAGGCCGGCCTCAGCAGCCGGTCCTTGAACATGTAGCCGGCCTGCATCTCCTGGACGATGGTGCCGGCCTCGGCCTCGTCCGAGGGAATCTCGACCATCGCCTGGTGGCGGTGCGGGTCGAGCGGCTGGCCCAGCGCCTCGACCTTGGTCACGCCGTTGCGCTGGAACACCGAATCGAGCTCGCGCGAGGTCGCCTCGATTCCGGCGATCAACGCCTTGAGCCGCTCATCCTGCCGCACCTCGGCCGGGACGGCCGCGAGGGCGCGGTCGAGATTGTCCTTCACGCTCAGCATGTCGCGGGCGAAGCCGGTCGCCGCATAGGCCGCCGCGGTCTGCTTCTCCTGCTCGAGCCGGCGGCGGACATTCTGGGTCTCGGCCTGGGCGTAGAGCGCGTGCTGGCGCACCTCCTCCAGCTCCTTCGCCAGCTGGACGAGATCCTGGTCGGGCGTCGTCTCTTCCCCGCCGGCCTCGGCTCCCTCGCCGGCCTGGTCCTTCACTTCCTGTTCGTCGATCATCCCATCAATCTCGATAATGCCTGTGCCGTGAAATCCACCATGGGTACGACCCGCGCGTAGTTCAACCGCGTCGGGCCGATCACGCCGACGACTCCGACCACCTTGCCCTCGCGGCCGCGATAGGGGGCGGCGATAACCGACGAGCCGGACAAAGCGAACAGCTTGTTTTCCGAGCCGATGAAGATCTTCATCCCCTCGCCGGCGCGCGCCGCGTCGAGCAGCCGGACGATCTCGGCCTTGCCCTCCAGCTCCTCGAGCAGCTGGCGGACCCGCTCGAGATCGGCCGCCGCCGCCGCGTCGAGCAGATTGGCCTGGCCGCGGACGATCAACACCGGCCGCTGCGCGCCGTCCTCGGACCAGAGGGCGAGGCCGCTCTCGATCAGCGCGCGCGCCGCCGAGTCGATCGCCGCCCGGCCTTCACGCATCTCCTCTGCGAGTCGCCGCTGCGCCTCCGGCAGGGTGAGGCCGGAGAGCCGGGCGCTCACGTAATTGCCGATCTCGGCGAGCGCGGAAGGCGTGATTCCGGGCGGCAGGTCGACGACCCGGTTCTCGACCGAGCCCTCCGCGCCGACCATCACCGCCAGCGCCTGGGTCGGCGAGAGCTGGACGAAGCCCAGCTGGCGGAGCACCGGCTCGCGTTTCGGCACGAGCACGATGCCCGCGCAGGCGGAAAGGCCCGACAAAGCGGCGGTGGCGGCCGAGAGCGCTTCCTCGACCGGGCCGCCGCGCTCGATCCGGGCCTCGATCGCCGCCCGCTCCTCGGCGCTGGGCTCGGCCGCCTGCATCATCCCGTCGACGAACAGTCTGAGGCCGCTCTCGGTCGGCACCCGGCCCGCCGAGGTATGCGGGTGGCTGAGCAGGCCCAATTCCTCGAGGTCCTGCATGACGTTGCGGATCGAAGCCGGCGAGAGGGACATCCCCGGCAACCGCGAAAGGGTGCGCGAGCCGATCGGCGCTCCGGAGCCGAGATAGGATTCGACCAGCAGCCGGAACACCTCGCGGGCGCGTTCGGTGAGCTCGCTGACCGGAGTCGCGGTCACGGAGCCACGTCCCGGGTGTCGACGATCGGCGCCGACGCGGACCATTTCGCGACCAGCGCGTCGGCGGCGCCGATCGCGGCCTCGACTCTCTTCGCCTCGGCGGACCGGCACCCCGTATCGAAGCGGACCCGCTGCTCCACTTGCGCGACCGTCCAGGTCACGGAACCGTAGGGAAAGTCGGTTATCCGAGGCCCGCAAGGCACTTCCCGTCCGGCATAAAGACGGGCCGGCGCGAGCGCGGCCTGCAGTCGGGCGAAAGCCGTCCCGCCGGCGTCGAAGCGGCGGGTGACGAGCCGGTAATGCTGGAAATCGCCGCCGTCCTCGCTCTTGGTGTAGGTGCCGCGGCCATCGGCTCCGACCTGCCAGCTCACCAACGGCTTCCCCCATGAATTGACCTCGAAGGCGATCGTCTCCGGCATGAAGCGACGGGGACCGGCGGCGGCGAGCGCGAGGGCGCAGGCGGTGAGGACGATCGCTCTCTTCATCGGTGGCTCCGGTTGCTTCGCGGGAAATTTAGGGGGTAGGAGCGCCGCGACTCAAGGGAAAGGAATAGCATGCGCCCATCCGGCCGCGCCGCCGACCAGATGCGGGACATCGTCATGGAGCCCGGCTTCACCCGCCATGCCGAGGGGAGCTGCCTGGTCGCGTTCGGCGACACCCGCGTGCTGTGCACCGCTTCGGTCGAGACGAGCCTCCCCTCGTGGCTGCGCGGCAAGGGCCGGGGCTGGGTGACCGCCGAATACGGCATGCTTCCGCGCGCCACCCACACCCGGGGCCGCCGCGAGGCCGCCTCGGGCAAGCAATCGGGGCGGACCCAGGAGATCCAGCGGCTGATCGGCCGCTCTCTCCGCGCCGTCGTCGACCTCGCCGCGCTCGGCGAGCGGCAGGTGACCCTCGACTGCGACGTCATCCAGGCCGACGGCGGCACCCGGACCGCGGCCATTTCCGGCGCCTGGGTGGCGCTGAGGATCGCCGTCGACCGATTGCTCGAGCAGAATTTGCTCGCCGCCGATCCGATCCGGGGCCGCGTGGCGGCGGTGAGCTGCGGGATCCATAACGGCGCGGCGGTGCTCGACCTTGATTACGACGAGGATTCGACCGCCGGCGCCGACGGCAATTTCGTCCTCACCGACGACGGCAAGATCGTCGAGGCGCAGCTCACGGCGGAAGGCGAATGCTTCGACGAGGAGGGGCTGCTTCGCCTGCTCCGGCTCGCCCGGATCGGCTGCGCCGACATCTTCGCGGCGCAGGCCAAGGCGACCGCACGATGAGGAAGCTCGCGGGCAGGCTGGTCATCGCCAGCCATAACGAAGGCAAGGTCAGGGAGATCGCCGAGCTGCTGGCGCCGCATGGCCTCGAAGCCGTGTCGGCGGCCGAGCTGGACCTGCCCGAGCCCGACGAGATCGGCGTCAGCTTCATCGAGAATGCCGATTTGAAGGCGCGGCAGGCGGCCGACCTTTCGGGCCTTCCGGCTCTCGCCGACGACAGCGGCCTCTGCGTCGAGGCTCTGGGCGACCGGCCGGGCCTGTTCTCGGCGCGCTGGGCCGAGGGCGAGGACGGCAGCCGCGACTTCATGCGGGCGATGCGCCGGGTCGAGGACGAGCTCCAGGCGCTCGGGCCGGACATCAGCCGCGACGCCCATTTCGTCTGCGCCCTGGCCGTCGTCTGGCCGGACGGCCATGCCGAATGGTTCGAGGGCCGGGTCGACGGCTGCCTGATCTGGCCGCCGCGCGGCGACAAGGGCTTCGGCTACGACCCGATGTTCGTGCCGCTCGGACGCGAGGAGACGTTCGGCGAGATGGACCAGGCCGAGAAGCACCGGATCAGCCACCGCGCCGCGGCCTTCGCGAAATTGGTCGAGGCGCTGCTTTGAACGCCCCTCTCCCCTTCAGGGGAGAGGCCGGGAGAGGGGCAGTCCCGCCTCTCGACACGAATGACTCCCCCTCTCCCCGGCCCTCTCCCCGCGCGCGGGGAGAGGGAGGACTCGCCCTCTATGTCCATTGGCCGTTCTGCCTCTCCAAATGTCCCTATTGCGACTTCAACAGCCATGTCCGCGAGGCGATCGACCAGGAGGCGTGGCGCGAGGCGCTGCTCGCGGACATGGCGCATGAAGCGGAGGCCGGTCCGCGCGCGCCGCTCGGCTCGATCTTCTTCGGAGGCGGGACGCCCTCGCTGATGGCGCCGGCGACGGTCAAGGCGCTGATCGAGTCGGCCGAGCGTCGCTGGGGCTTTGCGCCGGGCATCGAGATCACGCTCGAGGCCAATCCCTCGTCGGTCGAGGCGGCGCGCTTCGCCGACCTCGCGGCGGCGGGAGTCAACCGCGTGTCGCTCGGCCTCCAGTCGCTGGACGATGAGGCGCTGCGCTTCCTCGGCCGAGCCCATGATGTCGCCGAAGGTCTCGCGGCGCTGGAAACGGCGCAGCGCCGTTTCGAGCGGGTGAGCTTCGACCTCATCTACGCTCTCCCCGGACAATCGGCCGACGCCTGGCAGGCGGAGCTCGGCCGAGCCCTCGCCTTCGGCACCGGCCACCTCTCGCTCTACCAGCTGACCGTCGAGCCCGGCACCCGCTTCGCCGCTCTCGCGGCCAAGGGCGAGCTGGCCCAGGCCGACCCGGATTTCGCCGCCTCGCTCTACGAGCTGACGCAGGAGATGACGGACGCGGCCGGCCTCCCCGCCTACGAGATTTCCAACCATGCGCGGCCCGGCGAGGAGAGCCGCCACAATCTCGCTTACTGGCGCTACCGGCCCTATCTCGGAATCGGCCCGGGCGCCCACGGCCGGCGAGGCGGCCTCGCGACTCTGCGCCACCGCAAGCCCGAGAACTGGCTCGCCGCGCTCGCCCGCAACGGCCACGGCCTCGCCGAGGAGACGGCGCTCACCGCTGAGGAGCAGGGGCGGGAAGCACTGCTGATGGGCCTTCGCCTCAGTGAGGGCATCGCCACGGATGGGCTGGACGAACGGATCGACTGGGCCGCCGCGGCCAGGCTCGAGCGTCAGGGCCTGCTCGCCCGCTCACCGGGCCGGCTGCGAATCCTTCCCGCCGGCCGGCTGCTGCTCGACCGGATCCTCGCCGAGATCGTGCTCTAGAGCGTGATCGGCTTCGCTGAAGCGCTCATCCTGAGGAGGGACTGAGCCTTGGCGAAGGCCCGTATCGAAGGACCGTCCTTCGATACGCGGGTTCGACAAGCTCACCGGCTACTCAGGATGAGCGGGCGGCCATTCACCCAAGCCGATCACGCTCTAGTCGAAGCCGCGCGGCGCCGGCGACAACACCGTCGTTCCCGCCGCGGTCACCTCGCGCACCTCGAGCGAGCGCTCGGCGATGCCGCTGCCGCCGAAGCGGAAGGCGCCGTCGACTCCCGCGAAGCCGCCGGGGTCCTTCAGGGCCCGTTCCGGGAAGGGGCGGCCGATCCGCCAGTCCTTCGCCACCCGCACCGCGAGCAGAACGGCATCGTAGCCGAGGCTGGCAAGCCGGTAGGGCATGGCGCCGTAGCGGGCGCGGTAGCGGGTTCGAAGCTGATCGAACATCGTGTCGGAGACGGAGGCATACCAGGCGCCGCGCAAGGCCGGAGTCCGGCCGAGGCCGGCTTCGGTGGCCCACAGCTCGGTTCCGAGGATTCGGGCGCGGGGGGAGGGCCCGGCGCGGACCGCCGCCGCGGCCGCCGCCGCGGTCCGGCCGCTGTCGGCGACCAGCAGGGCGTCATAGGCGCCCTGGGCGCTGACCCTCACCACCGCCGCGCGCAGGCTTGCGGCGTCGCGGGCGTAGCTCTGCATGCCGACGACCTCGCCCCCTCTCTGGGTGGAGTCGAGCAGGGCCTGGGCGGCGCGCTTGCCGTAGGTGCCTTCGGGGGTCACCGCCGCGAAGCGGTCGACGCCCGCCGAGCGGGCGTAGGAGACGACCCGGCTGATCGACTGGCCGGGCGTGAAGCCCATCAGATAGACACCGTCGCCGGCGACGCTGACGTCGTTCGAGAAGGCGATGACCGGCACGCCGTTGCGCCGGGCGATGGCGGCGACCCCGCGCACGTCGTCGGCGAGAAGCGGGCCGAGGAACAGGCCGTTCCCTTCCGCCACCGCCTGGTCGGCCGCGGCGGCGGCGCCGGCCTTCGCGGTGTCGTAGACGGTGATCCGGATCCGCTCGCCGCCGGTGTCGAGAAGCGCGAGCTGGGCGGCGTTGGCGATCGAGGTGCCCACGCCGGCATTGGGGCCGGAGAGCGGCACGAGGACCGCGACCCGGTTGCGGGTCTCGTCGGGCGGCAGGCCGGGTCGCTGAGGCGGCGGAGGCGGCTCGGGCGGCGGCGCTTCCTGCGGCGCGGGCGGCGGCTCGGGGCGCGGCGCGGGCACCAGCTGGCAGCCGGCCAGAGCGAACAGCCCGCCCGTCGCAAGCACGAGGAAGGCGCGCCGCGCTTGCCGCCGGTGCGATAGCTCTGCCATGACCGCACACCTCATGAGCGAGACATTGTCCCCGGGCCTCTACATCGTGGCGACGCCGATCGGCAATCTCTCCGATTTGAGTCCGCGCGCGGCGGCGACTCTCGCCGCCGCCGACGCGATCGCGGTCGAGGACAGCCGGGTGACCGCCAAGCTCCTCGCCCATATCGGCGCGAGGCGGCCGATGCTGCCTTATCACGATCACAATGCCGACCGGGTGCGGCCGCAACTCATTGCGCGGATGGCGGGCGAGGCGATCGCCCTCGTCTCCGACGCCGGGACTCCGCTCATCTCCGACCCGGGCTACAAGCTGGTGCGCGAGGCCCGGGCCGCGGGGATCGCCGTCACCACCATCCCCGGGCCGTCGGCGGCGATCGCCGCCCTGACCCTGGCAGGGCTTCCGACCGACCGCTTCCTGTTTCTCGGCTTCCTCCCGCCCAGGGCGGCGGCGCGGGCGGCGGCCATCGCGGAGGTGGCGGCGGTTCGGGCGACCCTTGTGCTCTACGAAAGCGGGCCGCGCCTCGCCGCGACTCTCGCCGCGCTCGCGGCGGGGCTCGGCGCGCGCGAGGCGGCGGTGGCGCGCGAGATCAGCAAGCGGTTCGAGGAGACCGTGACCGGCGGACTGCCGGAGCTCGCCGAGCGCTATTCCGACGCTCCGCCGAAGGGCGAGATCGTGATCGTCGTCGCCCCCCCAGGCGAGGCCGAGCCCGCCGACGAGGAGGCGCTCGACTCGGCGCTGTCCGAGGCGATGACCCGCCTCTCCCCGTCCCGAGCCGCCGCCGAGGTGGCGGAGGCGCTGGGCGTTCCCAGACGCCGCGCCTATGAGCGGGCGCTGGAGCTCAAATGACCCGCGAGCGGGCCGAGCGCGGCGGCCGGCGGGCCGAGAGCTACGCCGCCTGGTGGCTTCGCCTCAAGGGTTGGACCATCCTCGGCCGCCGGGTCCGAACTCCGGTCGGCGAGGTCGATCTCGTCGCCCGTCGCGGCCGCACCCTGGCCTTCGTCGAGGTCAAGGCGCGCTCGGCGGCGGCCGACGCCGAGCTCGCGCTCGACGAATATCGCCTTCGCCGGGTCGCCGCCGCGGCCGAGGCGCTCGCTCATCGTTACGCCCGGGCCGGCGACGACATAAGGGTCGATGCGATGTTCATCGTCCCCCGCCGCCTCCCCCGCCATCTCGTCAACGTCTGGCAAGGATAGACATGCGCGCCCCACGCCTCCTGCTCCTGCTCGCCCCGCTCGCCGCCTGCGACACCCAGCCGCCACCGCCGCCCGATCTGCCCGTGCCGGCCCAGCTCTGCGCCCAGGCGAAGAAAGGCCTCGACGCGCTCGGCAAGAATGGCGGCTTCGACTATGACGACAAGGGTGAAGCCTCCGCGCTCGAGGCGGCCTGGACGGCCATGACCGCCGAGCAGCACGACCAGCTCGTCAAATTGCTCGCCTATCACGCGTCGTGCGTCGCCGGAGCGCAGAGCGACGCCCAGGCCGTCGTCATCCGCTCCGAACGGGGCGAGCCTCTGATCAGCCGCTCCGTCTCGACCAGGGTGGAGGCGGGCGCCACCCTGGGCTCCGGCGAGGACGTCGCCCGGTGACAGCCGCCTTTGCCTCGCCTAGGGGCCCCTCATGACGAGCTTGCGCGTGGCCGTGCAGATGGACCCGCTGGAGGGGATCAACCTCGCCGGCGATTCGACCTTCGCGCTCATGCTTTCGGCGCAGGAACGCGGGCACAGCCTGTTTCACTACAAACCGGAGGATCTGAGCTGGGCGGACGGGCGGCTTTGGGCCGGCGCCTTCCCGGTAACGGTGCGACGGGTCGAGGGAAGCCATTTCCACTTCGGCGACTTCACGATCCTCGATCTCGGCCGCGACGCCGACGTCGTGCTGATGCGCCAGGACCCGCCCTTCGACCTCGCCTACATCACCGCGACCCACCTGCTCGAACGGATCCAGCCCGGGACTCTCGTCGTCAACGATCCGGCCTCGGTGCGCAACGCGCCGGAGAAGATCTGGGTGCTCGATTTCGCCCGCTTCATGCCGCCGACCATCCTCACCCGCTCGCTGTCGCTGACCCGCAAGTTCCTCGCCGAGCACGGCGAGATCGTTGTCAAGCCGCTGCACGGCAATGCCGGCAAGGCGGTGTTCAAGGTGGGGGCCGACGGCGCCAACCTCGCCTCGCTGATCGAGATGTTCAACACCGCCTATCGCGAGCCGCACGTCGTCCAGGCCTTCGTCCCCGAGATCAGGGAGGGAGACAAGCGCATCGTCCTGGTCGACGGCGAGGTCGCCGGCGCGATCAACCGGATCCCGGGCGAGGGCGAGATACGCTCCAACCTCGCGGTGGGAGGCTCGGCGGCGAAGACCGAGCTGACCGAGACGGAGCGGGAGATCTGCGCGGCGCTCGGGCCGGAGCTGAGGGCGCGAGGCCTGCTGTTCGTCGGAATCGATGTGATCGGCGGCAAGTGGCTGACCGAGATCAACGTCACCTCGCCGACCGGAATCGTCGCCATCGACGCCTTCAACGGCACCGACACGGCGGCGCTCATCTGGGACGCGATCGAGCGCAGGGCCGCCGAGCGTGGCTGACTTCCTCCCCGAGTTCATCCAGCACTGGGGCTATCTCGCCGTCTTCCTGCTGATGTGGGTGGAGACCTTCCTTCCGATCTTCCCTTCCGAGCTGGTCATGCCGCTGTCCGGCCTGATCGCGACCCAGGGCCGGATGGACCCGGTCGGGGTGGCGCTGGCCGGAGCGGCCGGATCGATGACCGGCGCGGTCACCTGGTATTGGGCGGCGCGCGCGCTCGGCTACGACCGCTTCAAGGGCCTCGTGACCCGTTACGGCCGGATCACCACCGTCTCGGCGCACGAGGTCGAGTGGCTCGAGCGCGGCTTCGCCCGGTTCGGGCCGATCCTCGTCCTCGTCGGCCGCGTCCTCCCGGCGATCCGAACCGCCATCTCGATCCCGGCCGGGCTGGTGCGGATGCCGTTCGGGCGGTTCCTGATCCTGTCCCTCGTCGGCGTGCTGATCTCGACCGGCGTCCTGACCTGGCTCGGAACCTTGCTCGGCGACCATTACAAGGTCGTCGAACATTATGCCGGGCCGGTTTCCACGGCCATCGTCGCGGCAGCCTTCCTGCTCTGGCTTACCCGCCTGATCCTCCAGTTCGTCCGGCCGCGGCCCTAATCCTCCCTGCGAGCGAAGCTCGTGGGGAGGGGGACCGCACGAAGTGCGGTGGAGGGGCCTTACTGAGTCAGAACAGCCCCTCCACCATGCTTCGCATGGTCCCCCTCCCCATGCGCTTCGCGCACAGGGAGGGCTATTCACGCCCTAGGGTGGGCGTGGCGGTAGACGTCGAGCAGGTGGGCGGCGTCGACGGCGGTGTAGATCTGGGTCGAGGACAGGCTGGCGTGGCCGAGCAGCTCCTGGAGCGAGCGGAGGTCGGCGCCGCGGCCGAGCAGATGGGTGGCGAAGCTGTGGCGAAGCGCGTGCGGCGTGGTCCGGTCGGAAAGGCCGAGCCGGACCCGGGCCCGGCGCACGACGCGCCGCACCATCTCGCCGTTCAAGGCTCCGCCGCGAGCGCCCCGGAACAAGGGCTGGTCCTTGGCCGCCGGCCAGGGGCTCAGCGCCAGATAATGATCGATCGCCCCGCGCACCTGAGGGAGGAGCGGCACGACGCGCGTCTTGCTCCTCTTGCCGGTGACCAGCAGAGCGTCGCCGAGCGGAAGCGCCGCCCCGGTGAGGCCGAGCGCCTCGCCGACTCGAAGGCCCGAGCCGTAGAGCAGCATCAGGACGGCGAAATCGCGCGCCGCGATCCATTCGGCGCTGGCGTCCTCGCCGCTCTCCTCGGCGAGCGCGACGACTTCGTCGGGCGAGATCGGGCGCGGCACGCTTCGCGGACGCTTGGGACCCTTGAGGCGCGGCACCTTGCCCTCGCCGACCGCAAAGGCGAGGAAGCCGCGCACCGCGGAGAGCTCGCGCGCCGCGCTGCTGTTGCCGATCCCCTCGGCGCGGCGGCGGGTGAGGAAGGCTCGCAGGTCCGCCGGGCTGAGCGAGGCCAAAGCCTCCGCGCCGACGGGTCCGCCGAGATGGCCGGCGAGGAAGCCGATCAGCCGGTGAGCGGTCGCGACATAGGCTCGCACCGTGTGCGGCGAGCGGCGGCGGTCGCGGGCGAGATGGTGGTTCCAGGCGAGGGCGAGGTCGCTCGCCGGATGGCCGCTCAGGGGATCAGCCACCGGGCCATCGAGCGGGTGAGGACCCGGCCGAGGAAGACGAGCAGCTCCGAGCCGTGGCGGGTCTCGAAGCCCTGCTCGGCGCGCTGGCCGAGGGCGAGCAGGCCGCTGGGAAGCGGCGGCGCGGTGTCGAGCCGGACCAAAGCCTCCGCCCGGATCAGCGAGCAGGCCGGGCCGAACAGGGGATGGCCGCGCTCGCAGCCGCGCAAAACCACTCCGTCGAGGCCGGCGAGCGAGCGCTCGACCAGGCGCGGGTCGACGAACTGCAGGCCGGATGCGTCGGCGCGCAGGCCCTTGTCGCCGATGAAAAGGGCGACGGCGACGGCGTCGAGGCCGAGAATCTGCGGCCATTCCTGGGTGACGATATGGATGAGATGGTCGAAGCCCTCGGCGTCGACGGCGGCGAGCACCGCCTCGTGGATCGAGGCGACCGCGCCCGAATGGCCGCGGGCGAAGGCGATCAGGTCCTGATTGGCTTCCTCGACGGCCGCGACCCGCGCGCGAAGGTTCGCGACGGCCCGGTCCTCGAAGCTGATCACCTTTCCCATGGCAAGGAAGCTAACCCGAAGAGGGTTAAGAAGCGATGGCGAAAATCCTCCCCTCGATTTCGAGGGGAGGGGGACCATGCGAAGCATGGTGGAGGGGCCCTTTGCGACAAGAAGCCCCTCCACCGCGCTCCGCGCGGTCCCCCTCCCCTCGAAATCGAGGGGAGGATTTCCGTTAGCCGATCGTCTGCCCCGTCTTCTCCCAATCCGCGAGGAAGGCTTCGAGGCCGCGGTCGGTGAGCGGGTGCCTGAACAGCTGGCGGATGACCGCGGGCGGCGCCGTCATGACGTCGGCGCCGATCAGGGCCGACTGGAGGACGTGGATCGGATGGCGGACCGAGGCGACGAGGATCTGGGTGGCGAAGTCGTAATTGTCGTAGATCTGCCGGATCTCGGAGATGATCTGCATGCCGTCGAAGCCGGTATCGTCGTGGCGGCCGACGAAGGGGGAGATGAAGGTGGCGCCGGCCTTGGCCGCGAGCAGCGCCTGGTTGGCGGTGAAGCAGAGGGTGACGTTGACCATCGTCCCCTCGCCGGTCAGCGCCTTGCAGGTCTTGAGGCCGTCGATCGTCAGCGGCACCTTGATGGTGACGTTGTCGGCGATCTTCCTCAGCACCTCCGCCTCGCGGAGCATCCCCGCCTGATCCGAGGCCACCACCTCGGCCGAGACCGGGCCGTCGACGATGCCGGCAATCTCCTTCACCACCTCGAGGAAGTTTCGGCCGGCCTTGTGGACCAGCGAGGGGTTGGTGGTGACCCCGTCGAGCAGGCCGGTCTCGGCGAGGTCGCGGATTTCGGCGGTGTCGGCGGTGTCGACGAAGAATTTCATGATGGCGGGCGCCTCGGCTGAAGGATTCGCGGCCCTTCTAGCCAGCGGGCGCGGCGGGCGCGAGTCGCCGGGGACGCTGCTTGGCGGAAACGGACTTGATGATGAGGCGCGGCTCCGCTCCTGGATCGAAAGGCGGCTCGGCGCGCTCGAGCGCTTCGGAGATCAAAGCCTGGACCTCCGGCCTATCGAGCCGCTCGGGCGGATCGAGGCGGACGTGGCGGACTCGGCTGCCCTCGCCCTTCAGAAGGCCGGCCGGATCGGGAAGCCCCTTGCCCCGGAGGAAGCAGAGAGTCACCCATTTGGGGAAGACGGCGAGCGACAGCACCGCTTGCCCGGCCTTCTCGCTCGGCCCGAAGCCGATCGCGAGCGCGTTGTAATTGTCGTAGACCAGCACCTGGGCGCCGGGGATCCGGGCGCGCATCCTGGCGAGGTGCGCGCGCGCCTGCGCCGCGACCTCCGGCTCGAACTTGGCGAGGAAGCCCTCCAGCTCCGTCTCGGCGTCGGCCATGCGCTTGCCCCCCTCGGAGGCTATCCTATCACGTCAGCGCCGGCGGCCGAAGAGTCGGGCGAGCATCGGGTCGCCGGCGGCGGCGGGATCGGCGCGGATCGCGGCTTCCTCGCGGCCGATCGCCCGGTAGAGGCCGAGCGCGGCCTTGCGGGTGACGTCGGCCTGGAGGCCGGGGAAATCGATTCCGGTGGCGATCAGAAGGGCTCGGGCGACGAGGCCGTTGTCGGCGATCCGAAGCACCCGGCCGACGCCGGGATAGAAAGCGTCGAACAGCCCCTCGCCGAGCTCGCGCTGGAGGAGGTCGGTGGCCGCCGTCGGCGACCCGCGAAGCACGATCCGGGCGTCGTCGATCCTGACGTTGCGGATCGCCTGGTAGACGACCGGCGCCGCGTCGCGGGCGCCGTCGGCGGCGGCGTCGTTGACGATCCGGAGCAGCCGGTCCTGGACGTAGGAGGAGCCGAGCAGAACCGCGAAGGCGCGAGTGAAGGCGCTCCCGCCGAGCTGCGAGGGCAGGCTGATCCGGGCGACATCGTCGGCGAAGAATCCCTCACGCGTCAGAAGCCTCGCGAAGGCGCGCTGGGCGGACAAGGTAAGCAGCCGCCGAACCGCCTCGTCGAGGCCGGGCACGTCGCCGAGCCGAGTGGCGCAACCGGCGAGGGAGAGGAAGGGGGTGAGGAGGCCGGCGGCGAGCAGGCGTCGGCGGGTGAACGGCATTTCCTCAATCCTCCTCCTCGGTCGGGACGGTGCGGTAACGAGCCTGGCGCTCCGACGTTGCAGGCTCCGGCCCCAAAGGTCGCTTGTGTACGCGCAGGCGTCACCGCCGGTGGCTGGAGCCCCGCCATGGAAGATCCTCAATCGCGAAGGCGAGGGCCGATTCCGCGGCTTCTCGGCGGGCAGCTTCTCAAAGGCGAGATTACCCCACCGCCCTCGCTTCGCTTTCGCCCTATGATATAGACGGAGCGGCGCGGAAAGCTTCTTAGCGCCACCGACCAACCAACTCCCAATGATGGAGGTGCTGGAAAATGGTTATTCAGGCATACTCTGGAACATATGTAAGCGCATCAAATCAGTTTACTGTTTCACTTGATAATAATAATGTTAGCTGGGACCTCTCATCGAACATGACTTTGACTACCATTTGTGATAACGTAGGCAATACAAACAATAGCTCGCTTCCTTTGAAAAGACTCTTTACTTTCAACAATAATGGCAACCCTATCACGGCATCGAAGGCTTGGGTAATAGATTCGAACGACAATACGCTGAGCAGACTTGGATTCACCAGCAGCAACAATGTTGGATGGGTAGGCACATGGACCAGTTCCAGGGACGGCTCATTCACGATACAAAGCAGCGGGGTTGCCGGCAGTTATACCGTCACGAGGAACAATCATACTTACGACTGCATTTGGATTGATCAGACAAAGTTAACCAATGTGGTCCTGTCGAAATTTTACGACAACAGCACAGAGAAACCGGTCGCGTTGGTATTGACAAATGCGAGTGACGGCGGGGGTGCCATTTCGGCGATCCTTAACGCAGCGAACGGCGCGTGGGTAACTGAAATTTTTAACAAATCTTGACGTGGCCGGGCAGCACGCGGTCGGCAAGGCGCGAAGCACCACGACGAAGCTCTCCCAAGCTGGGCGGAGAGCCTATCTCATTGGCCCGCTATTCAACACGCGTATTCGCAAAAGATATAAACGCCAAAGGAAAAGGTCGGCCGCAGCCCCTCCGCGCCTTCGCGCCTTCGTGCGAACCCAAACAGCCTCCGAGCTGCGCCGCCGTTGGAAAAATGATTCACCCAAAGCACCCAAGAGGCTGCGGACGATAAGTGCCTCAGCGCCAGCGCGCGTACGATGGGCAGGAAATGAGGGGCAAAGCCCCTCCAACCATCGAGGACGGTAAACAATCTCAGCCTCCCGAGCATTACGGGCATCCCGCCCGGTTGCGTTTGAGGCCGACTCCAGAATTCGGTCATGCCGGTCCCGGATCAGGTCCGGGATGATCCGGCATCCATCTTCCTTTGCCGGCCGATGGAAGAAATGGTGGACCCCCGGGTCGAGCCCGGGATGACACTGGGTGGACCTACTTCCGCAATCCGGTAGCGCGGGCCATATGGCGAACAGATGAACCGCTGCCGCGTCCTTCTGCTCAACGCCGCCTTGGGGCCGCTCGACTATCGCGTGCCCCACGGCATGGCGGTCGGGCCCGGCTCGATCGTCCTGGCGCCGCTGGGGCCTCGGCAGTTGACGGGGGTGGTGTGGGAGCCGGAGCGGCTGGAGGCGGAGAGCGTCGGCGACAATAGGCTTCGGCCGCTCATCCAGGCCTACGACCTGCCGCCACTGGCCGACCCACTCCGCCGGCTGATCGAATGGACGGCCGATTATTATCTGGCGCCGATAGCGGCGGTGCTGCGCATGTCGCTGGCCTCGGCGAGCGCGCTCGACGGCGGGCGGACCGTCACCGAATATCGGCTGACGGGACTCATTCCCGACCGCCTCAGCCCGCAGCGCGCCCAGGCGCTGGAGCGGATCGGCGAGCGGCAGGGGCTGGTCCGCGAGCTGGCGACGGCGGCGGACGTTTCCGACGGAGTCATTCGCGGCCTGGTCAAGGCCGGAGCGATCGAGGCGGTCGAGGTCTCGGTCGACGACCCCTTCCCGCTCCCCGATCCGGACCATGACCCGCCCGAGCTCGAACTCGCCCAGGGCGCGGCGGCGCAGCGGCTGGTCCAGGCGGTGCAGGCCGCCGAGTTCGCGCCCTTCCTGCTCGACGGGGTCACCGGCTCCGGCAAGACGGAAGTCTATTTCGAGGCGATCGCCGAATCATTGCGCCGCGGCAGGCAGACGCTCGTCCTGCTCCCCGAGATCGCGCTCACCGAGCCGTTCCTGAAGCGCTTCGCCGCCCGCTTCGGCCACGAGCCGGTCGCCTGGCATTCGGGCCTCAGGCAGTCGCAGCGGCGGCGGGCGTGGCGGGCGATCGCCACCGGCCAGGCCAAGGTGGTGGTCGGCGCCCGCTCGTCCCTGTTCCTGCCCTATCCCGAGCTCGGGCTGATCGTCGTCGACGAGGCGCACGAGACCAGCTTCAAGCAGGAGGAGGGAGTCCAATATCATGCCCGCGACGTCGCGGTGATGCGGGCGAAGCTGGAGGGCCTTCCGATCGTGCTCGCCTCGGCGACCCCGGCGATCGAGAGCCGGCAGATGGCCGAGATCGGAGTCTATGAGGAGCTGAAGCTGCCGGACCGCTACGGCGCCGCCGAACTGCCCGACATGAAGGCGGTCGACCTCCTCGCCGACCCGCCGCCGCGTGGCCGCTGGCTGGCGCCTACCCTCGTCAATGCGCTGGAGGAGACGCTCGCGGCGGGCGAGCAGGGCCTCCTGTTCCTCAACCGCCGGGGCTACGCGCCGCTGACCCTCTGCCGCCATTGCGGCCACCGCTTCCAATGCCCCAATTGCACCGCCTGGATGGTCGAGCACCGGCTGGTCCGCCGACTCGCCTGCCACCATTGCGGGCATATGATGCCGCCGCCCGCCTTCTGCCCCGAGTGCAGGGAGGAAGACAGCCTGGTCGCGGTCGGCCCGGGGGTCGAAAGGATCGCCGACGAGGTGCGCGACCTCTTCCCCGAGGCGCGAGTCGCGATCGTCACCTCGGACACGATCTGGTCGCCGGCCAAGGCGGCCGAGTTCGTCGCCCGGATGGAGGCGGGCGAGATCGACATCGTCGTCGGCACCCAGCTCGTCACCAAGGGCTATCATTTCCCGAACCTGACCCTGGTCGGGGTGGTCGACGCAGACCTGGGCCTGGCCGGCGGCGACCTTCGCGCGGCGGAAAGGAGCTTCCAGCAGATCGCCCAGGTCGCCGGCCGCGCCGGCCGCGGCGAGAAACCGGGGCGGGTGCTGGTCCAGACCCACGACCCTTCCGCGCCGGTGATCGGCGCGCTCGTCAGCGGCGACGCCGAAAGCTTTTACGCCGCCGAGACCGAGGCGCGCCGCGACGCGGCCATGCCCCCGTTCGGTCGCCTCGCTGGAATCATCGTCTCCTCGGAGGACCAGGCCGAGGCGACCGAGACCGCCCGGCTGATCGGCCGCGCCGCGCCCAGGGTCGACAACATGGCCGTGTTCGGCCCCGCCCCCGCCCCGCTCGCCATGCTTCGCGGCCGACACCGGATGCGCCTGCTCGTCCACGCCGCCCGGAGCCTCGACGTCCAGGCTGTGATCCGCGACTGGCTCGGAGGCCTCGCCTGGCCGCGCGGCGTCAGGGTCGCGGTCGACGTCGACCCCTACAGCTTCCTCTGAGCCGCGAAACACGCTAAGTGCCTGCGCGGGATGGAGGAAATCGACATGCGAAGGCTGATGACCATCGCCGCGGCCATGGCCGCGATGCTGATGCCGGCGGCGGCTCGGGCGGAATGGCGCGAGGCGGAGACGGCCCATTTCCAGATCTACAGCGACGGCAGCGAGAGCCAGCTCGTCGATTACGCCCAGCGACTCGAAGGGCTCGACCAGCTGCTTCGCAAGGCGACCCGGACGCCCGCCGATCTGCCGCCGACCAAGGTCCGGGTCATCCTGTTCCCGACGGTCGCCGAGGTCCGGCGCGCCTATCACGGCCACGACCGCGATCTCGCCGGCTTCTACACCGTCAACATGCAGGGGCCGATCGCCATCTCGACCCGCGGCCAGAACAAGAGCGACGAGAATTGGGGCCCCGACGTCACCCTGTTCCACGAATATGCCCATCATTTCATGCTGGAATATCTGCCGAACACCTATCCAGCCTGGTATGTGGAGGGCTTCGCGGAGATCGCCGCGACCGCCAGCATGATGAGCGGCGGCCGGATGATGTACGGCAAGGCGGCCGACCATCGCGGCTGGTCGCTGACGTCGTCGCGCTGGGTGCCGGTGCCCGAGCTGCTCGAGGCGACCTATGCCTCCTTCCCCCAGGACGCCGACTTTTACGGTGAGAGCTGGCTGCTCGCCCACTATCTGACCTTCTCCGAGAAACGGGCCGGGCAGCTCAGCAAGTACCTCACCGAGCTCGGCGCGGGCGTGCCCAGCCCCAAGGCGGCGACGGACGCGTTCGGCGACCTCAACCAGCTCAGCCAGGAGGTCCACGCTTATCTGGAAGGCGGCAGCTTCCCCGCCAAGGCGGTGCCGATCACCCTGCCGGCACGGGAGACGATCAAGGTCCGGCCCTTGTCCGCGGGGGAGGCCGACCTGATGCCCGAGACGGCCTCCTTCTCGGCGCACCTCGCCAAGGACGCGATGGCCGCCTACCTCGCCGAGCTCAAGGCCAAGGCGGCGCGCTATCCCGACGACCCCTATGCGCTGCGGCTGCTCGCCGACGCCGAATATGCGGCCGACAATTATGCCGGCGCCGGCGCGACGGTCGACAGATTGCTCAAGATCGCGCCCGACAGCGTTCCCGGCCGGGTGCGCAAGGCGATGATTTTGCTCCATGACGCTGAGGGCTTGAGCGGAACGGCGCACGATTCGAAGATCAGCGAAGCGCGCCATCTGATCGTCGCGGCCAACAAGGCGGCGCCCGACGACCCGCAGCCGCTCATCGCCTATTACGAGAGCTTCCGCGAGGACGGCGAGCCGGCGCCGGCCCAGGCGGTCGAGGGGCTGTTGCAGGCGGTGGGCACCGTGCCGCAGGATCAAGACGCGCGCATGATGCTGGTTTCGGAGCTGGTCCGGGAGGGCAAGCTCGCCGACGCCATCTATTATCTCGGCCCGATCGCCTACGACCCGCACGGCGGGCGGGGCGAGAATTCGGCTTTGGCCCTGATCAACGACCTGAAGCAGCGCCTTGCCGCCGCCCGGGCCGCGCGGCCCGGTTCCTGAACGCGCTAAGTGTTTGTGGCGACTTGCAAATTGTGATGGGGGCGAAAATGATGCTGAGGAAGCTCGCCGCGGCCGCCGCGGCCCTGTTGCTGATGCCGGGCGCGGCGCGGGCGGAATGGCGCGCGGTCGAGACCCAGCATTTCATCATCTACACGCAGAGCGACGACAAGGACGCGCTTCGCCTCGCCACCCGGCTCGAGACGGTCGACGGCCTCATGCGCCTCGCCAGCAACATTTCCGACACCGTCGAGCCGGTTAAGGTTCGCATCTACGAAGTCGGCACCAACGGCGAAGTGGCGGCAGCGCTCGGCGAATATGACAGTCCTACCGCGGGCTTCTATAACAGCAACATCCTCGGGCCGTTCGCGGTGACGCCGCACACGACGACGTTTCACGCCGGCGATTTCTCGCCCGAGCTGGTGCTGCACCACGAATATGCCCACCATTTCATGCTGCAATATTTCCCGGCCAACTACCCGCAATGGTATGTCGAGGGCTATGCCGAGCTGATCGGCTCGAGCAAGATCCAGCCCGACGGCAAGATCGCCTACGGCTTCCCCGCCAGGCATCGCGGCCACGACATCGCCGCCGAATGGATGCCGCTCGACGAACTGTTCCTGACCCCGCCCGAAAAGCTGCGCGATTATGACGTCTACGGCCAGGGCTGGGCGATGGCCCATTTCTTCACCTTCAACAAGGAACGGGCGGCGCAGCTCCGGGCCTATCTCCACGCTTTGTCCGTCGGCCGCTCGCCGGCCGAGGCGGCCAAGCTGTTCGGCGACCTGAAGGCGCTCAACCGCGAGGCGCGCACCTACGTCCTGAACGGCGTGTTCGACTACAAATTGGTGCCGGTGCCGATCGCCCAGCCGGTGATCGAGGCGACCCGGCCGGTCAGCCCGGGCGAGGCTGCGATGATCCCGGCGGTGATTGCCTTCCGCGACGACGAGCTCTCCTTCTACCGCAAGGCCGGGGAGCGGGAGCATGAGAAGCATTTGCGGGACATGAATCTCGAGAAGGCGCACGACATCGCCCGGCGCTTTCCGAACGACCCGTTCGTCCACGCCTTCGTCTCGGTCGCCGAGTACAGCGCCGGCAATTACAGGGCGGGCGAGGCGGCGGCGGACCGGGCGCTGGCGCTCGACCCTAACAATCTGCGCGCCCTCGTCGTCAAGTCGCTGAGCCTCGCGCGCGAGGCTGGGAGCCTCTCGGGTCCGGCGCGCGCGGCCAAGGAGCAGCAGGCGCGCCAGCTCGCAGTCAGGGCGCAGAAGGCCGATCAGAACGACCCCCTGCCGCTCTTCGCTTTCTATGAGAGCTACCAGCTCGCCGGCGACACGCCGACCCGCCAGGCGGTCGACCTGCTGGCCAGCGCCGTCGAGACGATGCCGGACAACACGATGATGCGCCAGGCGCTCGTCGACGAGCTGGCGGCCGAGAAGAATTGGGCCGAGGCGATCCACTACCTGGCGCCGATCGCCAACGATCCGCACGAATCGCCGCGCCGCGCCGCCGCCAAGGAGCAGCTCGAGAAATTGCTCGCCGAATTGAGGAAGGAGCGAGGCCTCCCCGCCGCCTCCTGACCCTCAGCCGCGCCAGCCCTCGCGCTCGAGCAATTTCGCCTTCCGCTCCAACCCGTAGGCGTAGCCGCCCGGCGAGCCGTCGCCGCGTCGGGCGCGGTGGCAGGGGATGAGCACCGCGACCCGGTTGGCGCCGCAGGCGGTGCCCGCCGCCCGAACCGCGCCGGGACGGCCGGCCCGCGCGGCCAGAGCGGCGTAGGAGAGGCTCTCGCCGGGCGGGATTCGGGCGAGCTCGCGCCACACCGCCTCCTGGAAGGCGGTGCCGCGCACGTCGAGCGGGAGGCTGTGAGGCCGCTCCGGCGCCTCGACCGCGGCGACGGTTCGGGCGAGCAGGTCCGCCATCGCCTCGCCGCCGGGCTCGATCGCGGCATGAGGAAAGCGGCGGCGAAGGTCCGCCTCGCCCTCGTCGAACGAGAGCCGGCAGATGCCGCGCGGTGTCGCCGCCACCAGCATCGTCCCGAGCGAGGTCTCGGCCGTCGCCCAGCTTATCGTCTCGCCCTTGCCGCCGCCGCGCCAGCTCGTCGGGGTCATTCCGAGCCGATCCTTCGCGTCGGCGTAGAAGCGGGCCGGGCCGGAATAGCCGGCATCGTAGATGGCGTCGGTCACCCGGCCGTTGGTCTCGAGGGTCATGGTCATGCTCCTGGCGCGCTTGCCCCGCGCATAGGCGGCCGGGGTCAGGCCGGTCGCGCGCTTGAACAGGCGGTGGAAATGGAAGGGGGAATAGCCGGCCGCCCCGGCCAGCTCGTCGAGGCTCGGCGGCGTCTCGGCGGAGTCGAGAATGCGAATCGCCTTGGCCAGCGCCGCTGCTTCGCGCGTCACCTCGTCGGGCTTGCATCGGAGGCACGGCCGAAGCCCGGCCGCGGCCGCCTCGGCCCCGGTCGCGAAGAAGCGGACATTCTCCCGCTTCGGATGGCGGGCGGCGCAGGAGGGCCGGCAGTAGATGCCGGTGGTCAGGACGCCAGTGACGAACCGGCCGTCCGCCCCGCGATCGCGGGCGAGCACGGCCCGCCAGGCTTCGTCTCCGCTTAGGGCGCCGGAATCGCTCATCGCCACCGGTCTAGCCCTCGTCGGTTCGGTTGCAAGGCTGGCCATGATCAGCTCCGTTCGGCGCGCGCGAGGAAGCAGCCCAGCGCGGCGTTGTGGGCGTGGATCGAGGCGATTTCCGGCCGCTCGAACAGCGCCCGGATCTTGGCGTCGGCCTCTCCCGGAAGGGCGAGCAGCGCGCCGCGCAGCATTCCCGTTTCGTCGAAGCCGCGAAGGCCGAGCGTCCGGGTGTCGAAGAGCGGCGGCACCGCGTCGACATAGGCGCCCCGCTCGACGCCCCGGCGGACGAAGATGGCGTGCGAGGCGCGGAACGGAGTCTCGACGTCGTTGGAGACGTGGTTGAGCAGGATCAGCGGCTCGCCGACCTCCGCCTCCTCGAGCGAGATTCGGCAGGGGAAGCCCGGCCCGTCCGCCACCGCCCGCCGCGCGTTGCGGCGGGCGAGCGCCTCGTCGCTCATCTCGAAAAGCTCCGCGAATGGCTCCGGAGCCAATCCGTCTATCCTGTAGGTCATGCGGTTCCTCCGTGTTCGTCGCGAGCCTTTTGACCCATCCGAATCGGCCTTGCGTCCCGTCGATTGCTTTCAAATTACACACCGGTTGCATCGCCCGGACGCCCCTGCTAGGGCGCCCGCGACCCGAGCGAGGGCGCCCCGCGCTGCCTTCTTATCATGGGTCAAAATTCCGATCTGGGAGTAAGGGCGCGCGTGGAGATTTCCGGCGGCATTCAGGCAAGCCTGGCGGGCAGGTACGCGACCGCCTTGTTCGAGCTCGCCCGCGACGAGCGGCAGCTGGAGGCGGTCGGCACAAGCCTTGCCGCGCTCAATGACGGCCTGCGCCAGTCGGACGCCTTGCGCGAGCTCACCACCAGCCCGCTGATCGGCCGCGACGACGCTCTCAAGGCGGTGAAGGGGGTCGCCGGTTCGATGGGCCTCGACCCGATCACCTCGAACTTCCTCGGCGTCCTCGCCCAGAACCGCCGGCTGTCGCAGCTCCCGAACGTCATCCGCTTCTTCAACCTGCTCGCGGCCGCCCATCGCGGCGAGACCACGGCGGAAGTGGTCTCCGCACGGCCGCTCGACGACGATCAGGTCGCGGCTCTGCGCTCCAACCTCAAGAGCCGCCTCGGCCGCGACGTCTCGGTCGACCTGACGGTCGATCCCGCCATCCTCGGCGGCCTCGTCGTCAAGATCGGCTCGCAGCAGATCGACGGCTCGATCCGCACCAAACTCAACACACTCGCTTCGGCAATGAAGGGCTGAAAATGGACATCCGCGCCGCTGAAATTTCCAAGGTCATCCGCGACCAGATCGCGGGCTTCGGCACCGACGCCGAAGTCTCGGAGGTCGGCACCGTGCTGTCGGTCGGCGACGGCATCGCGCGGGTCTACGGCCTCGACAACGTCCAGGCCGGCGAGATGGTCGAGTTCGCCAATTCGATCAAGGGCATGGCGCTCAACCTCGAGGCCGACAATGTCGGCATCGTCATCTTCGGCTCGGACAGCGAGATTCGCGAGGGCGACACCGTCCGCCGCACCGGAACGATCGTCGACGTGCCCGTCGGCAAGGCGCTGCTCGGACGTGTCGTCGACGGCCTCGGCAACCCGATCGACGGCAAGGGCCCGATCGAGACGACCGAGCGCCGCCGCGTCGAGGTCAAGGCGCCGGGAATCATCCCGCGCAAGTCGGTCCACGAACCGGTCCAGACCGGCCTCAAGGCGCTCGACGCGCTGGTGCCGGTTGGGCGCGGCCAGCGCGAGCTGATCATCGGCGACCGCCAGACCGGCAAGTCGGCCGTCGCCCTCGACACCTTCATCAACCAGCGCGCCGCCAACCAGGGCGACGACGAAAGCCAGAAGCTCTACTGCATCTACGTCGCCATCGGCCAGAAGCGCTCGACCGTCGCCCAGATCGTCCGGGCGCTCGAAGAGAATGGAGCGATGGACTATTCGATCGTCGTCGCCGCCACCGCGTCCGAGCCGGCGCCGCTCCAGTTCCTCGCGCCCTACACCGGCTGCACGATGGGCGAATATTTCCGCGACAACGGCATGCACGCGGTCATCGTCTACGACGATCTTTCCAAGCAGGCCGTCGCCTATCGCCAGATGTCGCTTCTGCTCAGGCGTCCGCCGGGCCGCGAAGCCTATCCGGGCGACGTCTTCTACCTCCACAGCCGGTTGCTCGAGCGCGCCGCCAAGATGAACGAGGACAACGGGTCGGGCTCGCTGACCGCCCTCCCGATCATCGAGACGCAGGCGGGCGACGTCTCGGCCTACATCCCGACCAACGTCATCTCGATCACCGACGGCCAGATCTTCCTCGAGACCGAATTGTTCTACCAGGGCATCCGCCCGGCCATCAACGTCGGCCTCTCGGTCAGCCGGGTCGGCTCGTCGGCCCAGACCAAGGCGATGAAGAAGGTCGCCGGCTCGATCAAGCTCGAGCTCGCCCAGTATCGCGAGATGGCCGCCTTCGCCCAGTTCGGCTCAGACCTCGACGCCTCGACGCAGCGCCTCCTGAACCGCGGCGCGCGCCTCACCGAGCTCCTCAAGCAGCCGCAATTCCACCCGATGCCGGTCGAGGAGCAGGTCGTCTCCATCTTCGCCGGAGTGAACGGCTATCTGGACTCGATCCCGACCGCCGCCGTCACCCGCTTCGAGAGCTCGCTCCTCGCCCACGTCCGCGCCGACCATGCGGACGTGCTCGGCAAGATTCGCGACACCAAGGCGCTGGACGACGACACGGCCGGGCAATTGAAGTCGATCATCGGCGATTTCGCCAAGACGTTTGCGTAAGCGAAAGGACGAGTCATCCCGGCGAAAGCCGGGACCCATGAACACCAACGCCGGCCGATAGCCTCTATTGCCTGCGTTCATAGGTTCCGGCTTTCGCCGGAATGACTCCCAAGGAAGGACCAATGGCCTCTCTCAAGGCGCTCAAGGGCAGGATCGCGTCGGTCAAGTCGACGCAGAAGATCACCAAGGCGATGAAGATGGTCGCCGCGGCGAAGCTTCGGCGCGCCCAGCAGGCGGCCGAGGCCGGCCGCCCCTATGCCGAGCGCATGGAGGCGGTGATGGCGAGCCTCTCCGCCCGCGTGACGCGTGGGCCCGAGAGTCCGAAGCTGCTCGCCGGAACCGGCGCCGACAAGACACACCTGCTCGTCGTCTGCACCTCGGACCGCGGCCTCGCCGGAGCGTTCAACTCGAACATCGTCCGAGCCGCCCGCAAGAAGGCCGAAGAGCTCATCCGCGAGGGCAAGGACGTCCGCTTCTACCTGGTCGGCCGCAAGGGCAAGGCGGTGATCGGCCGCCTCTACCCGCGCCAGATCGTCCACGAGCACGACACCAGCGGGATGAAGCAGGCGAGCTTCGCCGACGCCCAGGCGATCGCGAAGGACCTCTGCCAGCGCTTCGAGAACGGCCGCTTCGACGTCGCCCATCTCTTCTACGCTCACTTCCAGTCGGCTCTCGTCCAGGAACCGGTCGCGCAGCAGATCATCCCGGTGCCCGCGACGGAGCCGGAGGGCGATGCGACGAGCGGGTCGCAGGCCGCCGTCGAATACGAGCCGGACGAGGAGGAGATCCTGAGCCAGCTCCTCCCGCGCAACGTCGCGGTCCAGATCTTCCGGGCGCTGCTCGAGAATGCCGCGTCCGAGCAGGGCAGCCGGATGACCGCGATGGACAACGCCACCCGCAACGCCGGCGACATGATCAACCGCCTGACCATCCAGTACAATCGCACCCGCCAGGCCGCGATCACCACCGAGCTGGTCGAGATTATTTCAGGCGCCGAGGCGCTGTAACGAACTGAAAAGCAAGGAAACGGAAATGGCCACCGCCGCAACCGCCAGCAACAACAAGGGCCGGATCAGCCAGGTGATCGGCGCCGTCGTCGACGTGTCGTTCGACGGCGAGCTGCCCGAGATCCTCTCCGCGCTCGAGACCGACAATAACGGCAACCGCCTCGTCCTCGAGGTCGCCCAGCATCTCGGCGAGGGCACGGTCCGGACGATCGCGATGGATTCGACCGACGGCCTCACCCGCGGCCAGGAGGTGACCGACACCGGCTCCCAGATCCGCGTTCCCGTCGGCCCCAAGACTCTGGGCCGCATCATGAACGTCATCGGCGAGCCGATCGACGAGCGGGGACCGATCGGCGCCGAGGGCAGCGCCCCGATCCACGCCGAGGCTCCCCTGTTCGTCGACCAGTCGACCGACAATTCGATCCTCGTCACCGGAATCAAGGTGATCGACCTGCTCGCGCCCTACGCCAAGGGCGGCAAGATCGGCCTGTTCGGCGGCGCCGGAGTCGGCAAGACCGTTCTGATCCAGGAGCTGATCAACAACATCGCCAAGGGCCACGGCGGCACCTCGGTGTTCGCCGGGGTCGGCGAGCGGACCCGCGAGGGCAACGACCTCTACCACGAGTTCCTCGACGCCGGGGTCATCGCCAAGGACGAGGACGGCAATGCGATTTCCGAGGGCTCCAAGGTCGCCCTGGTCTTCGGCCAGATGAACGAGCCGCCGGGCGCCCGCGCCCGCGTCGCTTTGTCCGGCCTCACCATCGCCGAATATTTCCGCGACCAGGAGGGCCAGGACGTGCTCTTCTTCGTCGACAACATCTTCCGATTCACCCAGGCGGGCTCGGAAGTGTCGGCGTTGCTCGGCCGAATCCCCTCGGCGGTGGGCTACCAGCCGACCCTGTCGACCGACATGGGCGCCCTCCAGGAGCGGATCACCTCGACCAACAAGGGCTCGATCACCTCGGTGCAGGCGATCTACGTCCCCGCCGACGACCTCACCGATCCGGCGCCGGCGACCAGCTTCGCCCACCTCGACGCGACGACGGTGCTCAGCCGCGCCATCTCCGAGCTCGGCATCTACCCGGCGGTCGATCCGCTGGATTCCACCAGCCGCGTGCTCGAGCCGCGCACCGTCGGCCAGGAGCATTACGAGACCGCCCGCGCCGTCCAGGAGATCCTCCAGCGCTACAAGTCGCTTCAGGACATCATCGCCATCCTCGGCATGGACGAGCTGTCGGAGGAGGATAAGCTGACGGTCAGCCGGGCGCGCAAGATCCAGCGCTTCCTCTCCCAGCCCTTCCACGTCGCCGAGGTGTTCACCGGAATCCCCGGCAAGTTCGTCCAGGTCGAGGACACCGTCCGCTCGTTCAAGGCGGTGGTCGACGGCGAATACGACCATCTCCCCGAGGCGGCCTTCTACATGGTCGGCGGAATCGAGGAGGCGGTCGAGAAGGCCCAGCGCCTGGCGGCCGAGGCGGAGTGATGCGGCTGCGCCCGGCAGGTCTGCTGGCTCCGGCGCTCGCGCTCGTGGCGACCGCCGCCGGGGCGCAGCTCGTGCCGGGCACCCGTGCTCCGGAGAGCATCGCCGAGGCGGTCGACGATGCCCATGGAATCGTCTGCACCCTCGCCGCGGCCGGCCGGCCGGTGGGAGGATTGAACATCCCGCTGGTCGGCGGCGAAGGCTATGCGCCGGTGGACAAGGTGCCAGATTCGCTCGCCCGCTTCGTTCCGGTCGCGCCGCAGCAGAAGCTCCTCGAATATAAGGGCGCGGGCGGACCCTTGTGGATCGTCTTCGATCCGGCGTCCCGCCGATGCGCCATCTACGCCTTCGCCGATCCGGCGCCGGTCGAAGCGAAATTGCTCGAAACGCTCGACCGCTCCGCCAAGCTGCACATGTGGAAGCGGTCGAAGGAGGTCGGGCCCGGCATCGACGATGTCTATGAATGGAAGGCCGAGCCGGGCCTCAAGCTGCTGACCGAAATCTCGAAGCCGCGCGCCGCCGGCGATCCGTTCGTCGTCGTCGTCAGGCCGAGCCGCTGAGCCGCCTCCATCATCGGAAAGATTAGACCATGGCCGACCTTCATTTCGAACTCGTCACCCCCGAGCGGCTGGTCCGCTCCGAGGACGTGTTCATGGTCGTGGTGCCGGGCAGCGAGGGCGATTTCGGAGTCCTCGCCGGCCACGCGCCCTACATGTCGACGCTTCGCAACGGCGACATCGCCATCTACCGGACCGGCTTCGGCGACACGCCCGAGCGGATCCCGGTCGAGGGGGGCTTCGCCGAGGTGAACGACCGCAGCCTCACCATCCTTGCCGAGCGGGCCGACGCCCCCGAGGCCGCCGCCTGACCTCCGCCCCGGCCCTCCGGCCGGTTAGGCAATTGTCAAAGTTTCCCGCTTATTCACCAGCCTCGCGAGAGATCGGCAGGGCAAGGGTTTGAGCGGCATGAGTGCTTTCGGCAGACGCGGCGGAACGGGAACCAGCGGCGGCGGCAGGCCGAGCTTCGGCGTCGCGAGGCCGATGAAGGGACCCGGCGGTCCCGCCCCGGCGCCGGCGCCGATCGAAGGCGGCGACCAGTTCCCGCCGCTCGACACGATGGACTTCGGCGGACCGGCCGAGGATTTCGCGATTCCGGGCGAGCGCGGCGACGCCATGACCCGGCTCGCCGAGCGCCAGGCGGCTTCGGCCGAGGCGCCGTCCAGCCGCAACGAGGGCTTCGAGGCCTCGATCCACCGGATCAAGGAGCAGGTGCTCCCGCGCCTGCTCGAGCGGGTCGACCCGGAAGCGGCGGCGACCCTCTCCAAGGACGAGCTGGCCGAGGAGTTCCGGCCCATCATCGGCGAGGTGCTCGCCGAATTGAAGATCAACCTCAACCGCCGCGAGCAGTTCGCGCTCGAGAAGGTGCTGGTCGACGAGCTTCTCGGCCTCGGCCCGCTCGAGGAGCTTCTCGCCGACCCCGAGATCAGCGACATCATGGTCAACGGGCCGAACCAGACCTTCATCGAAAGGAAGGGCAAGCTCGAGATCGCCCAGATCCAGTTCCGCGACGAGGAGCATCTGTTCCAGATCGCGCAGCGGATCGTCAACAAGGTCGGCCGCCGGGTCGACCAGACCACGCCCTTGGCCGACGCCCGCCTCCAGGACGGCTCGCGCGTCAACGTCATCGTCCCGCCGCTCTCGCTCCGCGGCACCGCCATCTCGATCCGCAAATTCTCCGAAAAGCCGATCACGATCGACATGATGAAGAATTTCGGATCGATGTCGGAGAAGATGGCGACGTGCCTCAAGATCGCCGGCGCCAGCCGGTTCAACGTCATCATCTCGGGCGGCACCGGCTCGGGCAAGACGACGATGCTCAACGCCCTCTCCAAGCTGATCGACCCGGGCGAGCGCGTGATCACGATCGAGGACGCGGCCGAGCTCCGCCTCCAGCAGCCGCACTGGCTGCCGCTCGAGACGCGGCCGCCCAACCTCGAGGGCCAGGGCGCGATCACCATCCGCGACCTCGTCATCAACGCGCTGCGCATGCGCCCCGACCGCATCATCCTGGGCGAGATTCGCGGCGCCGAATGCTTCGACCTCCTCGCCGCGATGAACACCGGCCACGACGGCTCGATGGCGACGCTCCACTCCAACTCCCCGCGCGAATGCCTGGCGCGCATGGAGAACATGGTGATGATGAGCGACATCAAGGTGCCCAAGGAGGCGATCAGCCGCCAGATCGCCGACTCGGTCGACCTCATCGTCCAGGTCAAGCGCCTGCGCGACGGCTCGCGCCGGACCACCAACATCACCGAGGTGATCGGAATGGAGGGCGACGTCATCGTCACCCAGGAACTCTTCAAGTTCGAGTATCTCGACGAGACCGCCGACGGCAAGATCATCGGCGAGTATCGCTCGATGGGCCTCCGCCCCTACACGCTCGAGAAGGCCAAGCAGTTCGGCTTCGACGGGCCGTATCTCGAGGCGTGCCTCTAAGACATCGTCGCAAAGTGGTGCTTTCGGCCGGCTAGACGCGGCCGCCGCTACGCTTCATCGCTGTCTCCAAGCGGCAGCTCTATCTGCCGCATCATGCGATCGGTTTCAGCCAGGATTTTGATGATCTTCTGATAATGGCGGACGTCATTCCAGGACAGCGTGCGCCCGCGCCGGTCCTTCAACCACTTCTGCGCCGGTTGATAGCCGCCGATGTGAAAGCTCCAAGCGACTTCCGGCACGTTGGCAAAATACTGGCCCTTGTTGATGTGGACCTTTCCCCTTTCGAATCTCGGATAGCCGCCGGCGACGTCATCATCGCCTTCCCCGTCATAGGGAAACGGCGTGTCGCCGATCGCGGCTGGCTCCATCAGGTGCAGGCGGCGGAGCCGCTCGCCCTGTTCGCTAACATGGCGGAAGACTTGCGGGCTCGGCGGATAAGGGATGCGCGGGAAGTCGATCTTGAGGAACTCGGCGAATTTCTCGCGGTAAGCGGGCGCATGCAGCACGCCATAGATGTAGTCGAACACCTTGACCTCACTCGGCCGCCCCTCGCCGGTGGCGGCGCGGAAATCGTCTCCCGGGCCGGCTTGGTCAGCGGGGTCGATTCCGGCGGCCTTGCAGATAGCGGCGTAGAGCCTGGGATCGAAGTTGAGCGTGCGATGCTGGTCGGCGAAAGCGTCGTGCTGTTCAGCTTCCTCGTCGGGGTAAAGATAAAGCGGGTAGGAGACTCCACCGCCCCTGTAGAAAAGATTGAAGTCCGAGATGTCCTTGGCGACGAAAGCCAGATTCCACTGCAGAGTCCCTACGACGTGACCCTGCCGACCCGAGATAATCCCAAGGTTCGGACGGGCGACATAGTGGCGCATTACACGGTCGCGACGATGTACAGCGACATTGCGATCATAGACTGTGATCTTAGTTTCGAATGGCCGATAGAGGATTGGGGTGATTAATTTTTCCCAATGTCCATCTGCCAGTTCCCGTTTTGCCCGGGCGTAATTCCACTGCGTCGTCCCGCAGAGGCGGAAGTGCTTCTTAGCGTCGCTTTCGCTCGCAGAGGACAGCAACTGTCGTATCTTGGCGCGGATTTCCTCGGGTGTATCCGAAATCGCAAAATCGTCGTGAGTAGTAACGATACCCGGAGCAGGAGAGCCGTTCGGCGCGAATAGATCGTTGATTGAGAACGCCTGCTGATAGCTTTCGAGCCCATCACCGCTCAGAGGTTTGAAGTTCCAAGGTGCGCTTACTGGTGTTGCGTCGATAAATTCGCGATCCGACAACGAGGAAGTCCACAAAAGGTCATACTTCTTTGAACGTGACCCCCAGGCTTCCCGAAAGACAATCCCATCACGCCCCCGTCGCGACTGGCTCGAACGGCGAACGCCAATCAGGAGGGACACGCCTTGACGGATGTCGAAAACGTTTTTGTCTGGCTGACCATCCGGAGACTGCTCGTGCTTGGTTGCGTTCCCATGCAAATCAAAAACGTAGAGCTTGTCGAATGTGCGGAGCAAATGCCGCCTCATATCCACGAAGGTGGCATTATCGAGGTAGCTATGGTTGGTAATGAAGCCGAGCACGCCTTCGCCATTTGCTTCAATCAGGTGCTCCGACATGCGAATGAACTTAACGTAGTCGTCAGACAGCCACTTTGCTTGCGCAGGCCGCTTCAATTCCGGGCTAACCTTGTAGTCGGCCATCAAACCTTCGATCCAATCGCCGAAGTTGGATGAGTGTCCCGAATAAGGCGGATTTCCGATCACGCACATGATCGGCGTCTGGCGTTTCACTTCGCTGGCGCCGCGCGCTTCCTCGGCAAGCGGCTGGAAGAACAGGTCCTTCACCTCGCGCTCCGCCGGCTCGAGCGCATTGGTCAGCCATACCGAGAGGCGCGGCGGCCTGGCGCTCGGCTTATAGCCGGTTTGGCCCAGCATCATGTCGAGCTTCATGTGGCACATGGCGTAGCTCGCCATCAGCAGCTCGAAGCCGTGCAGGCGCGGCAGCAGGTCCTCCTCGACATAGGCCGACCACTTGCCCGGGGCGCGGGCCTTCACCCGGTCTGAAATCAGCTGCACGGCCTTGGCGAGGAAGGTGCCAGTGCCGGTCGCCGGATCAAGGATCTGGACCTTGTGGACGTCCTTGCGGATCGTGCTGGGCTTGCCGGTCTTCGGATCGTCCTGCCCGGTGTCCCAATCGATGGTAACCTTGCTGGTATCTGCCAGTCCGTCGGCCAGCCCGAACTCGCTCTTGAGCACGTCGTCCACGGCGCGGACGATGAAATCGACCACCGGCTCGGGCGTGTACCAGACACCGCGGCTCTTGCGCTTCTTCGGGTTGTAGGCGGCGAGAAAGTCTTCGTAGAAATGAACGAAGGGATCGTTGCGCGCGGTGAACTTGCCGAAATCGCGGAACAGCGAATGCGGATCGCTGGCGCGCATCAACTGCACCAGATCGTCGACGATATATTCCAGGCGCTTTGGTAGCTGCGGACCAGCAATGTACTGGAACAGCCCCTTCAGGAACGGATTCGACGCCGGCAGGTCTTCCATCGCCTCCTGGCGGCTGAAGGTGTTCAGATCGGTGTCGTGAAATCGAGCGGCGAACATCCCGTAGGTGATCGTCTCGGCATAGATGTCGGCGAACTCGTCAGGCGTGAGCGCGGGCAGCAGGTTCGCCTTGAAGCTCCTGTACTGCCCGCCGAGGCCCGAGCGAAAGTGGGGATCGTCGGCCAGCGCGATGCCGATCTCGTCCTTGATGATCGCTGCCTTGGCGGCCATCATTTCCGCCAGCTTCGCCGCCGAGCGGATGCTGATCGGCTTTTGCTCCGCGAACAGCCGAAGCTGACGCTCCAGTTCCTCGAAGCGGTCGGGCTTGGGTTGCAGGCCTAAGAGGAAGTCCGCGATCGAGACGAAATGGACCTGCTGCCCTTCGCGGATGAATTCGAAGTCCACGCCATTTGTGTAGATCAGGTTCGGATAGGCCTTCTCGTACCGCCTGCGCTGCTCGACCGAATAGCCCTTCAGCTTGATGACATCCTTGTCGATATCCTTGGCCTCCGCCCAGCCGACCGGCACTCCGCCTCGGCCGAACAGGAAATCGGGCATGCCGGCGTCCGATTTCTTGGGCTCGTTGATGACCGTGAGGGCGGGATCGATGCTCTGGAAGAGGGCCTGCAAGGCCGGGCGATAGCTATGCTCCGTCGCCTGTCCACTGGCGAACTTCGATCGGACTTCGTCGAGATAGCCTGCAATGTTCACGCAGCACTCCCGCGCAGCGCGTCGATATTATCCCCGTAGAACAGCTGGTTGGTCATTCGGCCCGGATCCCTTTGCCGGGAGGTTAGAAGCCGCCAGGAGCTTGGACAAGCTCGGGTGAACCTCTGCGTACGGCGCGACCGCCGTGCTTACCCGTTCGGCTGCTCGGGAATGCGCCACGTCAGCCGGCTCACGTACCGCGCCGCCGCCGGCCGGCCGTCGGCGCCGGTCCTCGGCTCGAAGCGGGCGCGCTCGGCGGCGAGACGGCAGGTGGTCGAGTCGAGAAGGGCCGAGCCGCTCGACGCGGTGACCGTGCAGCGCCGAACCCGCCCGTCCTTGCCGACGTCGAGCTCGAACTCGACCGTGCCCTGCTCGTCGCGGCGGAGCGCCTCGACCGGATAATCCTCGTCGGCGAAATAGCGGGCCACGCTCACCCGCACCGGCGAGGGCGGGTCGGGCGGCGGCGCGCAGGCGGCGGCCGCGGCGGCGAGCGCGGCGGAGACGACGGAGAAAGCGCGGCGCATCGCCCGATCATGGCGCAGGCCGGCGTCGCCGCCAACCCTCCGTCCTCAGCTCAGCCCGGCCCGGTCAGATCATGGTCGCAGCGGGCGCAGCGGCGGTGCGGCCAGGCGGTGGTTCGGGAGAAGACCGAGCGGCCGGCGCGGAAGGCCGAGGTGCCGCAGACCGGGCAGCGCGCGCCCCGGCCGACCAGCCAGGCGGCGAGAAGGCAGGGCAGGATCGCAAGCGGCTCCAGGCCCGGCGCCGCCCGCCCCAGCCAGAGGCCGAGCGGCGCGACGGTGAACAGCGCGACGAAGAAGGCGAGCCAGGCGAGCCAGGCGCGGCGATAGGGGGACATGTCACGCAGGATAGGCGCCTCGGGGCGCGCAGGGAAAGAGCGGGCTGGACGCCGGCCGCAACGCTTGCCACCCTGGGGTCCGGAGGATCCGCATATGATCAGGAAGCTGCTCGCCCTCCTGGCCGTCTCGCTCGTTCCCGGTCCGGCCGCTTCGGCCGAACGCCCAACTTACGCCGAAGGGCAGGTCTGGGAATATCGAACGCGCCCGCAGGATTCCGGGTCGCTGGTCAGGATCCAGAAGATCGAGACTCCGGACTGGGCGAAGAAAAGCGGGCCGATCTATCACGTCACCGTCATCGGCGTGCATTTCCAGGGACCGCAGTTCGCCGTCGGGGTGATCGGGCATCTGCCGGTCTCGCGGCAGACGCTCGACTCGAGCCTCACCCGTCTGGCGCCCGACCAGTCGACGGCCTTTCCCGGCGTGGAGGAAGGCCTGGCCCAGTGGCGGCGCGACCAGGGCGGCGTCTTCACCCTGTCGCTGGCCGAGATCGTCGACGTGGCCGAGCGGACGTTGAGCCGGTCCGCTCCGCTGACGGGAACGACGCCCTAGCGATCAATCGCCCTTGTCGCCCTGGTTCCTCGGCTTCTTCGTCGACGAATGCTGCCTGACGTCCTGTCCGAGCGAGCGGCCGGCGTCGTCGCTTTCCTTGAATTGGCCTTGCCCGTCGCGGCGGACGTAGCGTTTGTCGCCCTTGTGGGGCTCGACCAGTTCGCGCTGGGTCATTTTCCAAGTCTCCCGCGGGTTGAGGGTTCGCGGCAATAACGGGCGGATTCCGGGTGCGTTCCCAAGCGGTTGCCGCGTGCCCTCACCCTCCCACCGCCTTCGGCGGCGGGCCCCTCCCTCTCCCCCGCGGGGGAGAGGGGTTAGGTGGCCGAGTCGGTGCCGAGGCGCTGGCGAAGCAGGACGAGGAGGCAGGCGAGGCCCAGGCCGAGGAGGATTCCGGAGCCGTACTGCAGAATGTCGGCGCCGTTCTGGCCGTGATGGCGGTCGGCGATCTGGAACGAGGCGCTGGCGGTGATGACGAGGGCGATGGCGAGGCTCGACCAGATCGGCCGCGGCCGCCCCCGGCTCGGCTTCGCCTTGAGGATGGTGAAGGCGGTGACGAGAAGCATTGCCGCCTGGACCGCCAGCATGAGGATGATGATCGCGCGCATGGATGGGCCACTCCCCTTGTCGTTCGGAAGGTGCACGGGCCGCCCTCGGTTGGCAATGGGCGTGCCCTCACCCTCCCACCGCCTTCGGCGGCGGGCCCCTCCCTCTCCCTGAATGGGAGAGGGATCAGGCCTTCAGGGCGAGGGCGGCGCTCAAGACGGCGAGGACGAAGGCGAGGAGCTGGACCATGTTCCAGTCGACGAGGCCGGGGCGGTCGATGTCCTTGCGGCGGCGGCGGCGATGCTCGAGCAGCAATGCGAGCGCCGCGAGGGCGAAGAAGCCGCCGGCGGCGATCCAGAGGAGCTGGGCGGTGGTGAGATCCATCGGCCGCAAGTGGGACCTTGGGGTGGGAATTGGAAGGGAAGACTCCCCTCCCTGCAAGGGAGGGGGCAGGGGGTGGGTCCGCCGAAGGCGCTGAAACACGGAGTGAGAAAAAAGTCTCGCGGCGCTCGACTACCCACCCCTAACCCCACCCTTGCAGGGAGGGGAAGAACGGTCACCCCGCCAGCTTGTCGACCTTGGCCTGGAGGGCGGCGAGCTCGGCGCGAAGCCGCTCGATCTCGGCCTCGCGGTCGGCGCCCGCGGCGGCGCGGCCCGGCGCGGCGGCGGCCTGGAACATCTCCATGTTGCGCCGCGCGAGTTCGGCGAACGGGCCGCCGGTGAAGGCTCCGGCCAGGGTCTCGCGAAGCTGCGCCTGGTTGCGCTGCAGCGCCTCCATGCTGGCTTCGAGATATTGCGGGACGAGACCCTGCATGCGGTCGCCGTAGAGGCCGATCAGCTGCCTCAAAAAATTGATCGGAAGCATCTCGGCGCCGCCGCGCGATTCCTCGTCCATGATGATCTGGGTCAGCACCTGGCGGGTGATGTCCTCGCCGGACTTGGCGTCGACCACCTTGAACTGCCTTTTCTGGCGGACCATCTCGGCGAGGCGCTCGAGCGTGATGTAGGATGAGCTTTCGGTGTCGTAGAGACGGCGATTGGCGTATTTCTTGACGATGACCACATCGTCGTCCGATCCCGAAGCGGCCATGGGTGGGTCCTCGCGCGCTGAGGAATCGGCCCTAGCACCGAAGCTTTCCGCACCGCAACAGAGGCCGCGTCCGCTCCCCTTGTTCCTCGACATGCTGCGCAGCGAAACCGCGGCAGACCCGGCCCGCATGCGCCGCGCGCTGGAGGGGCTGAGGCGCTACCAGGAGGCGGAGCGGACGCCGCCGCCCGCTCCGCCTCAGGCGATCGCCGAGAGGCTGGGGGCGACTCTCAGGGACTATGGCGGCGCGGGCGTGCCGGCGCTGTTCGTTCCGTCGCTGATCAACCCGCCCTCGATCCTCGACCTGGAGGGCAGATCCTTGCTGCGCTGGCTAGCCGGGCGCGGACGGGTCAGGCCGCTGCTGGTCGACTGGGGCTGGGACGTCGCGGCGCGGCGGTCGCTGACCCTCGCCGGGCATGTCGAGGAAGTTCTGATGCCGTTGATCATGGCGATGTCCAGCGCCGCACCCGCCGTCGTCGGGTACTGCCTCGGCGGCACGATGGCGCTCGGCGCGGCGGCTTCCGGAGGCGTCGCCCGCGTGGCGACGATCGCCGCGCCGTGGCGATTCGACGGCTTCCCGGACGAATCGCGCGCGATGCTGGCCGGCCTGTGGGCAGGCTCGAAGGCGGGTGCCGAACGGCTAGGCGTGCTGCCGATGGAGGTGCTTCAGGCCGCCTTCTGGTCGCTCGATCCGGCGCGCACGATCGGCAAGTTCGAAGCCTATGCGGCGATGGACGGCGAGAAAGCACGGGCCTTCGTCACCCTCGAGGATTGGGCGAATGACGGACCTCCGCTGCCGGAGGCGGCGGCGCGCGAGCTGTTCGAGGACCTGTTCGGCCGCGACGTCACCGGGCGCGGCGAATGGCTCGCCGCCGACCCTGGCGCCCTCCCCTGCCCGGTGCTCGAGATCGTCTCGACCGTCGACCGGATCGTGCCGGCGGCGAGCGCGGCCGGCGCGGGCGAGCGGATCGACCTCGCGCTCGGCCATGTCGGGATGGTGGTCGGGGGACGGGCGCGCGAGGCTTTGTGGCAGCCGCTCGAGGACTGGCTTTCGCAAGGTTGAGCGGATAGGGGGCCGCTCAACCTTCCCCTTGCCGGAGTTCGCCATGTCCGCCCCCACCGACGTCGTCATCACCGCCGCCAAGCGCACGCCTGTCGGCGCCTTCATGGGCGCCTTCGCGGGGGTGCCGGCGCACGAACTGGGGCGGACCGCGATCGAGGCCGCCTTGGCCCAGGCGGGGGTCGCCCCGGAGGAGGTCGGAGAGGTGATCCTCGGCCAGGTGCTGACCGCGGCGCAGGGCCAGAATCCGGCGCGCCAGGCCTCGATGGCGGCGGGGATCCCCAAGGAAGTGCCGGCCTGGGGAGTGAACCAGGTCTGCGGCTCCGGTCTCCGGGCGGTGGCCTTGGCGACCCAGATGATCCAGACCGGGGACGCCGAGGTGGTGGTCGCCGGCGGCCAGGAATCGATGAGCCTTTCGGCCCACGCGCAGTCGCTTCGCTCCGGCACCAAGATGGGCGGAGTCGAGCTGGTCGACACCATGATCAAGGACGGCCTGACCGACGTCTTCAACGGCTACCACATGGGCATCACCGCCGAGAATCTGGCCGAGCGCTACCAGATCACCCGCGACGACCAGGACAGATTCGCGACCGCTTCCCAGAACAAGGCCGCCGCGGCGCGCGCCGAAGGGCGGTTCGCCGACGAGATCGCTCCGGTGACGATCAAGGGCCGCAAGGGCGACACGATCGTCGATCGCGACGAATATATCAGGGAAGGAGTCGAGCTGGCGTCGCTGGCGGGCCTCCGCCCCGCCTTCCGCAAGGAGGGCACGGTGACCGCCGGCAATGCCTCCGGCCTCAACGACGGCGCGGCCGCCCTCGTGGTGATGAGCAGGGCCGAGGCGGAGCGGCGCGGGGCGCCGGTGCTGGCCCGGGTGGCGAGCTGGGCCTCGGCGGGAGTCGACCCGTCGATCATGGGCATCGGACCGGTGCCGGCGACCCGGCGGGCGCTGGAGAAAGCCGGCTGGACGATCGGCGACCTCGACCTCATCGAAGCCAACGAGGCGTTCGCCGCGCAGGCGCTGGCGGTCGGCAAGGAGCTCGGCTGGGATTCTGCCAGGGTCAACGTCAACGGCGGCGCCATCGCCATCGGCCACCCGATCGGCGCCAGCGGCGCCCGGGTTCTGACCACGCTCCTCTACGAAATGGGCCGGCGGGACTCGAAGAAGGGTCTCGCCACCCTGTGCATCGGCGGCGGCATGGGCATCGCGCTCTGCGTCGAACGCGACTGAACCGCGCCAAGCCTCTGATCCGCCGACATTTCTTTCCGCGCGCGCGAAACGCGGGCGCGAGGGGCGGGCTGTTGCACTTCGGTTACACCCCTGAACTTTCGATGAATGAACGGGCTCATGGTCTTGAACCGGCTCGCTGAATCGTCTCTCCCTGCAACCAGAGGTCGTGCGTGATGAGCGCGGCCGACAAAGAGGGATTCACGGGATGAGAAAATTCGGCCTGCTCGGCACCAGCGCGCTCGGCTCTGCTGCCTTCTTCGGTTTTTCGCTCGCGCTGGCCGCTCCGGCCTATGCGCAAGGCGGCAATGGCGGCACCAACGACACCCAGCCGCCGGCCTGCCCGACCAACACGACGCCGAGCGAAGGCGGGACTTCGGCCACCAGCCGTGACAATTGCATCTCCGGCGAGGTCGAGACGAAGTCGGGCACCAACGTCAACTCGCCGACCAGCACCAACGACCAGATCGTGGTCACGGGCTCGCGCATCCGCCGCCCGAACCTCGAATCGAACGTTCCGATCACCTCGGTCAGCGTCGAAGAGCTGACCAACCGCGGCGAAGTGAACATCGGCGACGCCCTCAACGACCTTCCGTCGCTCCGTTCGACCTTCAGCCAGTCCAACTCGGTCCGCTTCATCGGCACCGCCGGCGTCAACGTGCTCGACCTTCGCGGCCTCGGCACCAGCCGTACCCTCGTGCTGGTCAACGGCCGGCGCCACGTCACCTACAGCCCGGGCGACTATCTCGTCGACGTCAACACGATCCCGACCGACCTCATCGAGCGCGTCGACGTGATCACCGGCGGCGAGGCCGCGGTCTACGGCTCCGACGCCGTCGCCGGTGTCGTCAACTTCATCCTCAAGAAGAATTTCGACGGCATCCGCCTGCGCGCCCAGGACGGCATCTCGCAGCGCGGCGACCGCGGAATCCAGTTCGTCTCGCTGACCGCGGGCCGCAACTTCGCCGAGGATCGCGGCAACGTCGCGATCAACCTCGAATACATCCACGCCGACAAGCTGGAGTTCAACCAGCGCAACGGCCTGACCGGTTCGGCCACCGGCCGCTGCCAGTTCAACGCCACGTCGTTCACCGGCCTGCCGGGCCTGCCCTCGAACGAGCCGCAGTCCGGCAACGGCGTTCCCGACCAGGCTTTCTATTGCGGAGTCCGCAACGGTACGATCTCGAACGGAGGCACGGTCGTCGCGGCCGGAGTCAACGCCGTCGCCAACCCGGCCCAGGCCGGCTTCACGACGTCGTGCGTGAATCCCGCTCTCGCGGCCAGCCTCCAGTCCCGCTGCCTGTTCCCGGGCACGCCGATGGGCCAGCCGCGCATCTTCCGGTTCAACGGCGCCGGCGTTCTCGTTCAGGACGTCCCCCAGCTCGACTTCCGTCCGTACGGCTCGGGCAACATCATCGACGATCCGAACTCGCAGGTGCCGGGCGCGACTCTTCGCGACACCGGCCAGATCGCTCCGGGACTCGAGAGGATGACCGCCAACCTGCTGGCGCATTTCGACATCACCCCTGCGCTCAAGCCGTTCCTCGAAGCCAAGTTCGTGCACATCAAAGCCCAGCAGGAAGGTCAGCCGAGCTTCTTCTCGACGATCTCCAGCACGCTGGGCTTGCCGAACCTGCGCTGCACCAACGCCTACGTGACCGCGAACACGTTGCAGGTCCTGCAGCAGAACGGCATCTGCCTGACGCCGTCGACCGGCACGATTTCCCTGAACCGGTTCAACGTCGACTTCGGCGGCCGGCAAGAGGACATCACCCGCGATACCTACCGCTTCGTCGGCGGCATCCAGGGCGATTTCAACGACGACTGGAACTACGAAATCTCGTTGAACTACGGCCATGTGAAGACGCACCAGATCGAGCGTAACGACCTTCTGCTGGCCGACTCGGCCGGCAACCTCACCGGCTTCTCGCTGGCGTATGACGCGGTGTTCAACTCGTCCGGCCAGATCGTCTGCCGGGTGAACCAGGTCACCGTGACGGTGCCGGGCTGCGTGCCGATCAACCTGTTCGGCAACGGCATGCCGAGCCAGGCGGCGCTCGATTTCGTCAACACCGATACCCACGTCTACCAGAGCGGCACGGAGATCGACGCCCTCGCCTACGTCAACGGCGACTCGTCGCAGGCCTTCTCCTTCCCGGGCGGCCCTGCGCGGTTCGTGCTCGGCGCCGAGTGGCGGAAGGAAACGGCCCACCTGACCGAGTCCGAGCCGGCCCGGAGCTTCGGCACCTTCTTCAACGCGTTCCCGGACTTCAATCCGCCTGATCTGGGGATCACGGAAGGCTTCGCCGAGCTCGAGCTGCCGCTGCTGAAGGACCTGCCCTTCGCCAAGGAGCTGACCATCACCGGCGCCGCCCGCTACTCGCACTACAACAAGGGCGGCGGCCAGACGAACAACACGTTCGCCTGGAACATCAACGGCACCTGGGCTCCGGTTTCGGATATCCGCTTCCGCGCGAACTATTCGAAGTCCGTCCGGGCACCGACGCAGACCGATCTGTTCTCGGCGCTCGGCCAGAACTTCGCGTTCGTCGGCGATCCCTGCGATGTCGCCAACATCAACAACGGCACCGCCAACCGTCCGATCAACTGCGCGGCGGCGGGCATTCCGGCCGGGTTCACCAACACACCGGCGCGCCAGCAGTCGACCGGCTTCCTCCAGGGCGGCAACCCGCTCCTGCAGGAGGAAACGGGCAAGAGCCTCACCGTCGGCGGCGTGCTGACGCCGCGGTGGATCCCGGGCTTCAGCTTCACGGTCGACTATTATCGCATCCGGGTGACGAACCTGATCGCGACGCCCTCGGCGCAGTCGATCGTCAATGCCTGCTTCGACCTGCCGCAGCCGAACCAGTTCTGTACGCTGGTCCAGCCGCGCAGGGCGGACTTTACGTTCAGCAGCCCGGCCTTCATCGTTCGCACCGTCAACTTCGCCAAGTTCGTTGCGGACGGCATCGACTTCGAGGCCTCGTACCGGAAGCGGTTCAGCAACGGCCTGACGCTCAGCGTCCACGGCATCGCGACCCGCGTGCTGAAGCGCGAGAACCATGTCGATCCGACCAATCCGGCCTTCTCCGACCGCATCCTCAGCGAGCTCGGCGATCCGAAGTGGGCGGCGAACCTCAACATCTCCTTGGGTTGGGGCCCGTACGAAATCCGCTACTCCGGCAACTATATCGGCAAGCAGACGATCGGCGCGTGGGAGAATTACAACACCTTCCAGGGCCGTCCGCCGCAGAACGCCGACATCACCGCCGAAGTCTACTATCCGGCGGTGATGTACCACGCGCTCCGCTTGAACGTGAAGGTCAACGACAAGTTCACCTTCTACCTGGGCGGCGACAACATCTTCGACACCATGCCGAAGCTGTTCAAGAACACCTTCGGGTCGACCGGTTCCGCCGGCGGCGCGGCCTGGGATTACATCGGCCGCTACTTCTACGGCGGAGTCCAGGTCGACTTCTAAGCCGACACCAGACGACGAACTCGGGGCCGCTCTTCGGAGCGGCCCTTTTTTTGCGTGTGCCTAGGCGTCGACGATCGTCCGCGAGGTCCAGGCCTCGTCCTCGTAGGCGAAGCGGACGTGACTGCCGCGCCGGAACGCCTCGCCGTCCCAGGCGATCACTTGAAGCTCGATGTCGTTGTTGCGGTGGGCGTGGATCCAGTTGAAGCTCTGGAGCTCGTTGTTGCGAAGCCTGACCGACGTCGCCGTGCCCGCCTGGATGACCAGCGCCCCCCCTGCCCGCTCGACCATCTTGCGCGCCGCGGCCGCGTAGGTGCGGTGGAAATGGCCGGCGAGCGCGATGTGGACTCCGGCCCGGCACACCGCCCGAGCCGCATCCTCGTGACGACCGACCGCCTCGCTCAGCTCGCCCCCTTCGCCGACCGGCATCGCGTAGAGCGGATGGTGGGTGACGAGGATCCGGGTCTTGCTCTCGGCAACCCGGGCGAATCGCTCCTCGATCAGCGCCATCTGCTCGCGGTTGATGCGGCCGCTCTTGAAGGTCAGCGAGCGCGCCGTGTTGATCCCCAGAACGGCGACATGATCGTCCTCGAACCAGGGACAGAGATCGCGGGAGATGTAGCGTTTGTAGCGGCGGAGCGGAGCGCCGAAGCGGCGGGAAAGGTCGTAGAGCGGCACGTCGTGATTGCCGGGCACGGCGAGGATCCGGTGGCCGGCGCCGCGAAGCCGCTCGAGCCAGGCGGCGGCCTCCTCGAACTGCTCGCGGCGGGCGCGCTGGGTGAAATCGCCGCTGAGGATGACGAGGTCGGGCTTCTGCTCCGCCAGCCAGGCTTCGGACCCGGCGACGATGCGGGGATCGTGGGCGCCGAAATGCATGTCGGAGAGCTGGGCTATGCGGGCGGGCATGGCGAGTGAACGTGGTTAGGGCGATAGGGGTCCTTCAGCGCCAAACCCGCGCGTGGCGGCCGCCGAGCGTGGTCAGAAGCTCATATTGGGAGAGGCCGGACTGGGCGGCGGCGCCTGGCAGGTCGTAATCGAGCTCGACCCAGTCGCCTTCGCGAAGGTGGGGCGCCGCGGCGGCGTCGACGGCGGTGAGGTCCATCGAGACTCGTCCCAGCACCGGAAGCGCCTCGCCCTCGTGGAGCGCCCGGCCGGCGCCGGAGAAGCCGCGAAGATAGCCATCGGCATAGCCGATGTTGAGGATGGCGAGCTCGGTCGGCGACGAGGCCGTGAAGGTTGCATTGTAGCCGACCGTCGCCCCGGCCGGGATCCGCTTCCTCTGGACGACCTGCGCCTCGACCCGGGCAACCTGGCGGATATGCCCCTCGGCCTCGCGCCGCGGCACTCCGCCGTAAAGGGCGAGTCCCGGCCGGGTGAGATCGAAGGCGTAATCGGCGCCGAGACAGATCCCGGCGCTGTTGGCGAGACTGTAGCGGCGCGCCGGGATCGAGGCGGCAAGCGCGGCGAAGGCGCCCTGCTGGCGGCGGTTCATGCCGCGATCCTGGTCGGCGCAGGCGAGGTGGCTCATCAACGTGTCGATCTCGACGCCTTCGAGCAGTCCCGAGCCCGCCTCCGCCGGCGACAGGCCGAGGCGGCCGATGCCGGTGTCGATCATCACGTCGCACGGGCGGCCGCGCGCGCCGCGCTTCCAGCGCTCGACCTGGAATGGCGTGTTGAGCACCGGGCGCGCTCGGGACTCGGCGGCCGCGCCGAGCTCCTCCTCGGCGACGCCGTGAAGGATCGAGAGCGAGGCCGAGTCCGGCACATGCGGCAGCAGCGCCTCCGCCTCAGCCCAGGTGGCGACGAAGAAGTCGCGGCAGCCCGCCGAGGCGAGGCGGCGCGTGACCTCGACCGCGCCGAGGCCGTAGCCGTCGGCCTTGACCGCCGCCCCGCAGGCGGCGTCGCCGCTCCTCGCGTCGAGCCAGCGCCAGTTGGCGACCAGCGCGTCGCCGTCGAGGGTCAGCCGGAGGGGGTGATGGGCCACGAGGCGCGGATAGCGGGGGGACGTCGCGAGGGAAACCCTCCCCTCCCTGGAAGGGAGGGGTCAGGGGTGGGTAGCGAGCGAAGCGAGCCTGGAGGGGCGCTGCGGTCCGGCGGCCTTCGGCCGTGCCCGCCCCTAGCCCCTCCCTTGCGGGGAGGAGAGCTTTACTCCAGCTCGCGCCCCGCCGTCTCCGGAAGCCAGAAGAAGGTGACGACCAGCGCCATCGCCACGACGGCGACCGTGTACCAGAGGCCGGCGAACGGATCGCCGGTCTTGGCGACGATATATTGGCTGATGAAGGGCAGGAAGCCGCCGAAATAGCCGGTGCCTATGTGGTACGGAACCGACATGGACGTGTACCGCACACGCGTGGGGAACAGTTCGACCAGCAGGGCGGCGACCGGCCCGAAGGTCATGCCCGACAGCATGCCGATGACGACGATGGCGAGGACGATCCGCCAGGCGCGGGACAGAGGTGGCACGATCTTCTGCATCGGGTAGCCGGCGGTCGCGAGGGCGGCATCCAGAGCCTTGGGATCGACCGCGTTCACCCGGCTTCCGCCGATCGTCACCACCGGCGCCGTGCCCGCCGGCCCCTCCGCCTTGCGGTAGCCGACGCCCTTCTTCGACAAGGCGTCGAGCACCTTGCCGCAGGCGGTCGGCTGGACCTTGGCGAACGGGTGGTAGTCGCAGTCGCTGCCCGTCACCACCACGGGGCTGCGCGCCATCGCCGCAAGCATGTCCGGATTGGCCGCCGAAGCCATCCAGTGGAACAAGGGGAACATCAGGACGATCGTCAGCGCGTAGCCGAGCACGATCGGCTTCTTGCGGCCGACCTTGTCGCTGAGCCAGCCGAACAGGATGAACCAGAACAGGCTGAACAGAGCGGCGACGCCGATCATCAGCCGCGCCGCATTGTCCTCGATTCGGAGCGCGTTCTGGAGGAAATAGAGGCCCTGGAACTGGGCCGTGTACCAGATGACGGTGAGGCCGGCCGCGATCCCGAACAAGGCGACCAGGATCAGCTTCAGCTTGGGCCAGGAGTCGAAGCTCTCCTTCAAGGGGTTGCGCGCCGTCTCTCCCGCCTCCTTCATCGCCTGGAAGACCGGGCTCTCCTTGAGCTTCAGACGCACCCAGAGCGAGACGGCGAGCAGAAAGAGCGAGAAGACGAACGGCACCCGCCAGCCCCACGCCTCCCACGCGGCAGGGTCGACGAACCAGTTGGCGGCGAGGACCACGCCCACCGAGAGCAGGAAGCCGCCGATCACTCCGGCCTGGATGAAGCTGGTGTAGAAACCGCGTCGGCCCCGGGGCGCGTGCTCGGCGACGTAGATCGCCGCGCCGCCATATTCGCCGCCGAGCGCCAGGCCCTGGAGCAGCCGGCAGGCGACCAGAAGCGCCGGAGCGGCGACCCCGATCGAGGCGAAGGTCGGAAGCAAGCCGACCGCGGCGGTGGCGAGGCCCATCAGAGTGATGGTGACAAGGAAGGTGTATTTGCGCCCGAGCCGGTCGCCGAGCCAGCCGAACAGCACCGCCCCGACCGGCCGCACCCCGAAGCCGGCGCCGAACGTGGCGAGCGTGAGCAGCAGGCCGGCCGTGGCGTTCGCCGACGGGAAAAACAGTTTCGCGATAACGGTGGCGAGCGTCCCGTAGACGAAGAAATCGTACCATTCGAAGACGGTGCCGAGCGTCGAGGCGAAGATGACCAGACGGTCGCGCTTCGCATCGATCACATAATCGTCCGCCAGCGCTTCGGCCATCCGCGCCCTCCCCTTTCCGACGAGCTTAGGCGGGCGCGGGGGCGGCGGGCAAGCGGCTCAGAACAGACGCGCGCCGTCCGGCACGTCGCGGTCGGGCCGGACCAGCACGACGCGACCGGCTTCGTCCGGAAAGCCCACCGTCAGCACCTCGGACATGAACGGGCCGATCTGGCGCGGCGGGAAGTTGATCACGGCGGCGACCCGGGTGCCGATCAGGTCTTCGGCCGAATAATGTTCGGTGATCTGGGCGCTCGATTTGCGGATTCCGATCTCCGGCCCGAAGTCGATCCTGAGCTTCCAGGCGGGCTTGCGCGCCTCGGGAAAGGGCTGGACCTCGACGATCGTTCCGCAGCGTATGTCGACCTTGAGGAAATCCTCGAAGGCGATGGTCGGGGCGGGACTGTTCATGGCGCGGCTCCGTCGGGCTTTCGAATCCTGCCTAACGGGGTGTAAGGAGGGTTTCGACATGAATGATCGAACGCTCACCCGCCGCGCCCTGCTCGGCGCCGGCATCCTCGGCGCGGCGGGACTCGTCTTGCTGCGCCCCGCCGGTGGCCGCGCCGCGCCGGGCCATTTCGAGATCACCCGCTCGCCCGACCAGTGGCGCCGGGCGCTGGGCCAGCAGCGCTACGCGATCCTTCGCGAGGGGGCGACCGAGCGGCCCGGATCGAGCCCGCTGCTGGGCGAGCACCGAAAGGGCATCTTCGCCTGCGCCGGCTGCGCACTCCCGCTTTTCGCCTCCGACACCAAGTTCGAGAGCGGCACCGGCTGGCCGAGCTTCTTCCGCCCCCTCCCCCACGCCGTCGTCACCCGCGCCGACACCAGCTTCGGCATGAGCCGAACCGAAGTGCTTTGCCGGCGCTGCGGCGGCCATCTCGGCCACGTCTTCGACGACGGCCCCAAGCCGACTGGGCTGCGCTACTGCATGAACGGCCTCGCGCTCGTCTTCCGGCCCGCCTAAGGGGCTTTCGAACAAGAGAGGGAGGCGAGGATGCGGACCGGCTGGATATTGGCAGCGGTGGCGGTGCTGGCGGCGGGGGCGAGCGTGGCCCGGCCCAAGGTCGACTATGCGGCGATCCTTGCCGACCCGATCCGCCCCGAGGCCGACCGGATCCGGGACTCGGACCGCAAGCCGGCGGAAGTGGTCGCCTTCTCCGGCGTCAGGCCCGGCGACAAGGTGGCCGAGCTGGCGCCGGGCGGCGGCTATTTCACCCGAATCCTTTCCGGCGTCGTCGGCACCGCCGGCACCGTCTACGCGGTGGCGCGCCAGGCCACTCCGACCCTCCAGGCGATCGCCGACGCCCGGCCCAACGTGAAGCTCGCCATCGGGCCGACCGGAACGATCGCGGTGCCGGAGCCGGTCGACGTGGTTTGGACCACGCTCAACTATCACGATTTCAAGAACGTGAAGCTGGATGGCGGCGGCGACGCCGCGCTGGCCGTCGACGCCGCCGCCTTCAAGGCACTGAAGCCGGGCGGCATCTATTTCATCGTCGACCACGAAGCGGGCCAGGGCGTCGGCGCCTCGGTCACCTCGACCCTCCACCGCATCGAAAGCGGCCTCGTCGTCCGCGAGGTCCAGGCCGCCGGCTTCCGCCTCGAAGCGACCAGCCCCCTCCTCCGCCACCCGGCCGACGACCACAGCCAGAAAGTCCAGGAAACCGGCATCCGCGGCAAGACCGACCAGTTCGTCCTCCGCTTCAGGAAGCCGCGGCGGTAAGAAATTGGGGACAGCTACCGATTTTCCGGGCTCGAGAAAGGCCACGGCGAGAAATCGGTAGCTGTCCCCAATTTCAGCCCAATTTCAGCCGCGGTTCCTGACGTAGCTGCCGGGGGCGGGCTCGATGACCTCGAGCTCGCCGTCGCCCGGCGTTCGCGCCTTCACCTTTTCGGTCTTGCCGACGTCGCTGAGCCAGGCTTGCCATTCCGGCCACCAGCTGCCTTCGCGTTTCTCGGCGCCTTCGAGCCAGGCCTCGGGCGACTCGGGCAGGGCGTCGTTCACCCAGTAGCCGTGCTTGTTGGCGCTGGGCGGGTTGATGACTCCGGCATTGTGGCCGCTGCCGCCGAGGAGGAAGCGGACCGGGCCGCCGAACAGGCGGGCTCCGCGATAGGTTGCCGCCCAGGCCGAGACGTGGTCGTCCTTGAGGCTGATCGCGGTCACCGGCGTCTTCACCGCCGCGAGGTCGATCGGCACGCCCTCCAGCTCCAGAGCGCCCGGCTTGGTCAGCGCGTTGTCGCGGAGCACGCCATGCGCCCATTCCAGGAGGAAATCGCGCGGGATGTGAGCGCCGTCGGCGAACCAGTAGAGGATGTCGCTGGGGGGCGCCTCGCGGTCGAGCAGATAGTGATTGACCACCGACGACCAGATGAGGTCGTTGGCGCGCACCGCCGAGAACAGGGCCTGGAGGTCCTGGGCGGCCATGAAGCCCTTGTGGAGCAGGTGCCGCTCCATCGCCCGAAGCTGCTCGGGCTCGGTGAAGGTCGCCCAGGTGCCCAATTCGGAGAAATCGAACAGGCTGCCGATCGCGGTGGCCGAGGCGACCCGGTCCCCCTCCCCCCTGGCCTCGAGGTAAGCGAGCGCGATTCCGACCAGAGTGCCGCCCATGCAGAAGCCGAACAGGTCGGCCTGCCGCTCGCCGGTCGCCCGCTCGATCGCGTCGAGCGCGGCGACGGGGCCTTGGCGAATGTAGTCGGCGATGCCCATGTCGGCGAGCTCGGGCCCCGGATTGACCCAGGAGATGACGAAGACGGTGTGGCCTTGCTCGACCAGCCAGCGGATCAGGCTCGACTTCGGCTGGAGATCGAGCAGGTAATATTTGTTCACCAGCGGAGGCACGTAGAGGAGCGGCCGCTTGTACACCTGTTCGGTCGCCGGCGCGTATTGGATGAGCTGCATCAGCGCGTTCTGGTAGACGACGCTGCCCGGCGTCGCGGCGAGCGTGACTCCGAGCTCGAAATCCTCGGCCGAGCGGCGGCGGACCAGCCCGCCATCCTCGGCCGCGTCGGCGAGCAGATTGGCGAGTCCGGAGAGGAGGCTGATCGAGCCCGTGTCGATCGCCCGGCGCAGCGCTTCCGGGTTGGTCAGCGGGAAATTGGCCGGCGACAGAGCGTCGACATATTGGCGGGTGAAGAACTCGACGCGGGTGCGCGTCGCCTCGTCGAGCGCCGAGCCCTCGACCAGCTCCATCGCCCGGCGGGCGGTGAGCAGATAGGCCTGCTTCAGATAATCGAAGAGTGGCTCGTCGGACCAGGCCGGGTCGGAGAAGCGGCGGTCGCCGCGCGCCGGCTCGGCGAGCGGCGCCGGAGCGCGGCCCATGGCGCGGGCGGCGGCCGAGCCCCAGAGCTTCATCCAGTCGCCGGCCGCTTTCTGCTGGGCGCGGATCAGCTCGCTGGGATGGGTGGCGAGATGCGCGGCGAACGCGCCGAAGGCGCGGGCCGGAGCGGCCGGGTCGAAGGGCTGGGGAACGTGCGGATCGGCGGCGCGCTCGGCGGTCGCGCCGGCGAGCCTGATCGCGTTGGCGACGACTCCGCTCCACGCGTCGGCCAGCTCGGAAGGGCTCGGGAGGCTCTCGGGGAGCTTGTAGACCTTGTTATCCGTCATCGGCTCCTTCCTTAGAAGCCGGACGCTCAGAGCGCCATCAGCTCCTCGAGCGCGCCGCAATCGCGCGGGCTCACGTAGAGAAAGACGAGGGCGCGGTCCGGGTTCCGAAGCGCCCAGCCGGCCTCAGGATCGGCGGGCATGCGGAAATCCGCAACGCTGGCTTCGAATTCGGTCGCGGCCGACGGGGCGTCGAACATCGTCTCTTCCTCTTGAAGGGGGTGAGGCTCTCTCTCATAAGGGCGCGGCGGAAACCATCTGGAATGTCCCGGAACCGCTGTGCGGAAATTCACATATGGCCGAGTTCGACTGGAACGATCTCAGGAGCTTCCTCGCCGTGGCGCGGACCGGCCGGCTGACCGCCGCGGCCGCCCGGCTCGGAATCGACCATTCGACCCTGTCGCGGCGCCTCGCGGGGCTGGAGCACGGCCTCAAGGCCAAATTGTTCGACCGGAGCCCATCCGGCTACGGCCTCACCGAGGCGGGCGCCCGGCTGCTGCCGATGGCCGAGCAGATGGAGCGGCTCGCGCTCGGCGCCGGGGAGAGCGTCGGCGGGACGGCGGCCAGCGTCGAGGGAATCGTCCGGATCGGCGCTCCGGGCGGATTCGGCAGCTGGTTCCTCGCGCCTCGAGCGGCGCGTCTGGCGGACGCCTATCCACAGCTGCGGATCCAGCTGGTCGCCGCCTCGTCGCAGTTCAGCCTGGCGAACCGCGACGCCGACATCGTCATCTCGGTGAGCCGCCCACCCGCCGGGCGGCTGACGGTCAGCCGGCTGGTCGATTACGACCTCGGCCTCTACGCCGCTCCGGCCTATCTCGAGGCCCACAAGCCGATCGCCCGCACCGCCGATCTCGCCGGCCACCGCTTCGTCTCCTACATCGAGGACCTGCTCCATTTCTCCGAGCTCGACTTCCTTCGCCACGTTGCTCCGAAGGGGGCGGCGGCGCTCGAGACCAGCAACATCTTCGGCCAGTTCTTCGCGACCCGCGCCGGCGGCGGCCTCTGCGTCCTCCCCGGCTTTCTCGCCGGCGCCGAGCCCGGGCTGGTCCGGGTGCTGCCGGAGGAGGTGAAGCTCACCCGAAGCCTCTGGACGATCGTCCATCAGGACCAGGCCGAACTCGCCCGGATCCGTGCCGTCACGCGCTTCCTGCGCGAGGCGGTCGAGGCCGAGCGGGGCCTGTTCAGCCTGCCCTGAGCCTAGACGAAATAGGCTGCCGCGGCCGTCGCTCCGCCGATCAGCAGGGCGCAGAACAGGCCGAGCAGCGAGGTGAGGAACGAGCCCTGCTGGCGGCGCTGGAAGGCGCTGCGCTTGCCCGGCTTGCCGAACAGCAGCTCGATGAGCCCGGCCGCCCAACCGGCCGCAAGCGATCCCAGGAAGGTGACGATCGCCGCGCCCGGGTGGCCGCGCGCCAGAACGAGCGGCAGGATCAGCGCGAACGGCGCCGTCATCGCCAGCGCGGCCAGCAATTTGTTCCGTCGGACGACACCGCGCGGCACCGGCGAGACGGCGAGCAGGTCCGGCGCCTCCTCCGCGGAGAGGGTGAGCCAGGCGAGGCTGCCGCACAATTGCCCGGCCGCGATCGCGCCGATGGCGGCGAGCACCGGGACTCGGAACTGCTCGGCGCCGCCGGTCCCCTTGAGGCCGAGGAAGACGAGCGGAAGCAAATAGATGAGCCTCAGCAGAATGCTGAACAGGATCTCCGGCTCGCGCCGGAGCAGCCTCAGCTCCTTCGCCACCACCGCCGCGGTGAGCCCCGAGGAGAAGACGGTGCCGCCCCGGCGGTCCGCCCTGCGGCTTCGCGGCGCCTTATGCTCGCCGGCGCTCTGCCAGCTTCGGAGGAAATGGGTGCGAAGCAGGGTCTCGGCGATCCAGAAGACGAGAGCGGCGGCGGCGAGGCAGGCGAGGAGCGGCCCGATCTCGCCGAACAGAGCCCGCCCGGGCCAGGCGGACCAGCCCTCGACTCCCCAGCCGGTGCGCCGCATCCAGGCCGAGACGGCGCTGAACCGGCTGCCGCGGATCGCGCCGTTCGAGCTCAGCTGCGAGAGGAGGAAGATGAGGCCGCCGAGCACGGCGGCGACGATCTGGCCGACCGATTTCGCCCCTCTCGCCCCGAGGCTCCTCACCAGGGCGATGGCGATACCGATCCCGAGCGAGGCGGCGACCACCGCCAGCGCCGCGATCATCGGCACCACGGCGAGCAGCCGCGGATGGCCCCAGAGCGCGGTCGGCAAGGCGATCGGCAGGAGCAGGATCGAGAAGGTCGCCGCTGACGACCCGGCGAGGCCGAGCAATTTGGCGGACAGCACCCGCCCCTCGGGCAGAGGCGAGGAGAGGAGCAGATCGAGATCGCCGGCGGTGTAGAGCGTCCGCTGGCCGCCGAGCAGCCCCTGTGTCAGCATGAAGGTGAAGAGCAAAACGAGCGCCGCGCTGGCCGCGACGAGGAATCGCGGAGAGGGCACGAGCGGCAGGTCGGCGAGGCCATAGGCCGCGAATATTCCGAAGCCGATGTAGCCGACGAGCAGGACGAGGCGAAGGATCGTCCGCCGGCGGCTCGCCGCGGCCTGGCGGAAGGCGAGGCGGATCTCGTGAAGCGCCAGCCAGGGCAGCGACCCCGGCTCAAGCCACCGCATGGCGCCCGCCGGTGAGGTCGAGGAACAATTCCTCGAGAGTCAGCTCGGACGAGCCCGCCCGCTGGCGAAGCTCGGCGAGAGTCCCCTCCGCGAGCAGGCGTCCGCTTTGGATGATCCCGATCCGGTCGGCGAGCCGCTCGGCGACCTCGAGGATGTGAGTCGTCACGATGACGGTCGCCCCGGCTTTCACCTGCGCCTGCAGCATGTCCTTGACCGACCGCGCCATCGCCGCGTCGAGCCCGGTCAGGGGCTCGTCGAGGATGAGGAGGCGCGGCTTGTGGATCAGGGCGCCGGCGAGCGCGACCTTCTGCTTCATGCCGCGCGAGAAGCCCTCGCAGCGCGTGCTTCGCTCGTCCCACAGGCCGAGCCAGGTCAGAAGCCTTTCCGCCTCCTCCGCCGCCTCAGCGCGCGGGATCGACCACAGGCCGGCGACGAAGGCGAGATATTCGAGCGGAGTCAGCTTGTCGTAGAGCATCGGCTCGTCGGGCAGCCAGGCGGTGATCGCCTTGGCCTTCAAGGGCCGCCTCAGAGCGTCGATCCCGAAGATCCGGATCGAGCCGGCGTCGGGCGCGGTCAGCCCCGCGACCATGCGCAGGGTCGTCGTCTTGCCCGCCCCGTTCGGGCCGAGCAGGGCGTAGAGTTCGCCGGCCTGGACGGCGAGGTCCATGTCGACGATCACCGGCTTGTCGAACGCCTTCGAAAGGCCTCGCACCTCGAGGGCGGGCGCGAGCGCCGTGGAATCGGTTACCTGGACAATATCTTCGGCCATAGAGAGACCGTGGCAGGGGCGCGCGCCTTTTGGCAAGCGGCTCCCTTCACCCGGCGCGGGGCCTGCGCTATGCCGCCTCGTCCTTCGGGGAGAATCGCCCAGGTGCTCAGGCCGTTCGCAATGCTTCCGCTTCTCGCGATGCTCGGCGGCTGCGCCGGCTATGCGGCCGATTACTGGAAGTCGAAGGACAAGCTGGTCGGACCCCAGCTCGCCCGCTTCGGCCTCACCGGAAGCCAGGCGCAGTGCGTCAGCGGAAAGCTCAAGGACAATCTCAGCGTCTGGCAGCTTCGCCAGCTCGGCGATCTCGCCGGCCGGCTCCAGTCCGGCGGCCAGAACCCGACCGCGCTCGGCCCGCGCGACTTCCTCTACGTCGCCGGGCTGGTCAAGGACCCCAAGGTCGGAGTCGAAACGGGCCATGCGCTCGACGCCTGCGGCGCCACCGGCGGCCCGCCGGTCCGAACCGCCGCCGACACCGCGCCCCCTCCGGTGGCCCAGGTCCGAACCGAGGTTCCGGCGGCGGCCGCGCCGCTCTGGGTCAATCTCGGCACCGCGGCCAGCGGCCAGGCGATCTCGGTCGACGCCGCAAGCCTCGAGAACGCGCCCGGCTGGCGCCAGGGCTGGTTCCGGCTCGCCAATCCCGGCGAGGCCGGCCCCGGTTCCCTCTCCTACCATTTGAAGATCGACTGCGCCGCCCACGCCATCACCGCCACCGGCGGCCGCAAATACGGCGCCGGCGGCGAGATCGTCGAGCAGAAGGATTATGCGACCCCCCAGGGCCCGCTGCCGGTCGAGGCCGGGACGGTGATGGAAGTCGCCTATCGGGGGCTGTGCAGCTGAGCGCCATGGCCGAGGACAAGGCCGCCGCCCAGGATCTGAAGCGCAGCGCCGACGCGGTCGAGACGGCCACCAGCGAGCTCAGCGACAGCGCCGACCGCCGAACCCTGCTCGCCGCCGACCGCACCCTGCTCGCCGCGGAGCGGACCTACGCCGCCTGGGTCCGAACCGCCCTCGCCGCTTTGGCGAGCGGAGTCGGCGGCCGGGCGCTGCTCGAGAAGACGGTTCCGGACTGGCTGGGCCGAGCGACCGCCAGCCTGCTCATCCTGTTCGCCGCTTTCTGCCTGGTCGCCGCGGTATGGCGCCAGTGGCAGCGCGCCGTCCCGCCGCCCCATCCCGACCTCAAGCCGGTGCCGCGCGGCCTCCTGCTCTTCTTCAACGGTTTCCTTCTGCTGGTCTGCGCGGCGGCTTTGTTCGGCATGTGGTTCGTCCTTTGATCGCGCGCTGACCGCCCGATGGCCGACCTCGTCCTCACCACCTTCGACTGGGTCCCCAACCTTCCGCGCGGCTTCGTCCGCGATCTTCGCGTGCGCTGGGCGCTCGAGGAAGCGGGCCTCCCCTATCGGGTCGAGAGCGTTCCCTTCCAGGGCCGAGGCCCCGGTCATTTCGCCCATCAGCCGTTCGGCCAGGTGCCCTGGCTCACCGACGGCGACCGTTCGATCTTCGAAACCGGCGCCATCCTGCTTCATTTGGGTGAGCTCAGCGAGATCCTGATGCCGACCGATCCGCAACGGCGCAATGAGGCCGTGGAATGGCTGTTCGCCGCGTTGAATTCGGTCGAGATGGCGAGCCTGCCCTGGGCGCTCCTCAACTTCTCCGGTGAACAGCGCGACTCGGCCGCCTGGAAGTTCTTCGACTCCTGGGTCAAAGCCCGGCTCGGCCATCTGGAACCGGTGCTGGCGGCACGCGAATGGCTGGCCGGCCCCTTCTCTGTGGCCGACATCGCCATGGCCGACGTCCTCCGACTGATCGACCGCTTCGACGGTCTTGCGGAACGCGCCGCCTGCCGCGCCTATGTCTCCCGCGCCACCGCGCGTCCGGCCTTCGTCAAGGCCCACGCCGACCAGATGGCGCACTTCGCGGCCGCGGATTGAAACCGCCTGCCGGGCGTAAGGCCGTCACAAAGTCGCGATAGCCGGTCGATCATGCCGCCGGGACTGGGACGGCTTTCCTCCTATAATTAGTCCAAAATGGATTCTTTCGGTTGCATTGATCTACCTTAAAGATGCAGGCGCATATCAGAGTCTACCTATAAAGATGTGGAAGTATATGTCTTATATTTGGCAGATTTTGCCTGCCGATGACCTCCGCTTGACTCTACATCGTGGTTAACATATTCTTCCTTCCGACTCGGCGACTCATGCAAGCCGTTGAGGATTCTTACAGTACTTGCCACAGATAATGTGGGCGAGGACTCCGTGTGTTATTTGCTTATGCGTCCACTTGCTCAACTTGTGAAATAATCCGTGGGAAAGGATAAGTAACATGATCCAATATGTTCAGGGCGGTTCTCCGGGCGGCTACGCTCCATCCATGCAGCCGGCTTCCGCGCAGGGCGGCATCCCCGAGGGCCAGGTCCTTGTCCCGGCCAGCTGGTTAGGCGACATCATGCAGGTCGTCGCTCCCATCGCCGGCGCCGCCGCCGGGGCCTATGTGGGTCAGCCCGCGCTCGGCCAGCAGATCGGCGGCGCCGCCGGCCAGGCTCTCGGAACGCTGAGCGCGGATCCGCAATTCATGGATCAGGGTGGCATTCCGGAAGGCCATGTCCTGGTTCCGGCCAGCTGGTTCAGCGGCCTCACCAGCGTCCTCAAGCAGGTCGGACAGGTGGCTGCGCCGGTCGTCGGCACCGCCATCGGCGCCCGTTTCGGACAGCCGGCGCTCGGCCAGAAGATCGGAACCTATGCCGGGCACGCCTTGGGAACTCTGAGCGCGGATCCGCAATTCATGGATCAGGGCGGCATTCCGGAAGGGCATGTCCTGGTTCCGGCCAGCTGGTTCAGCGGTATCACCAGCGCCCTCAAGCAGGTCGCACAGACCGCGGCGCCGGTCCTCAAGCAGGTCGGTCAGGTCGCGGCGCCGGTCGCCGGCACCATCGTCGGCGGCTATTTCGGCCAGCCCATGCTCGGGCGACAGATCGGCTCCATGGCCGGCCATGCTCTGAGTACGCTGAGCGCGGATCCGCAATTCATGGATCAGGGCGGAATCCCGGAGGGCCACGTCCTGGTTCCAGCCAGCTGGTTCAGCGGCCTCACCAACGTGCTCAAGCAGGTCGGGCAGGTGGCTGCGCCGGTCATCGGCACCGCCGTCGGCGCCCGTTTCGGACAGCCGGCGCTCGGCCAGAAGATCGGCGGTTATGCCGGACAGGCCTTGGGCACTCTGAGCGCGGATCCGCAATTCTCCGCGCAGCCGCAATATCCCTGGACGATGGCGGCCTAGGCGAAGCGCTTCGGTGGGACCGGGCTTGCAACTCTCTAAGACAGGCGCGAAACGTCACTGGAACTGGAGAGGATCATGCCCAGCCCCACCGAACGCTTCCTGGTCGGTCCCCGGGACCCGGAAACCGGAACCCCGGCCATGGCCGCCTTTCTCGACTCGGTCCGCGAGATGGACGGGGCGGAGCACGTCTCGGGCGATCCGGAGCGGCATCTGGTGGTGCAGCTTTCGCCGGACGCCCGGGACCAGCTCAGCCGCCGTTTCTCGAATGACCTGATCATCGAGCCGGACGCTCCGCTCTCGCTGTAACCAGCCGGAACGTCCCGACCACCCACCGACCCGGGTCGCGCCGACGGCCGCAAGCCGCTCGCGCATGACAGGAGGAGGAACTTGAGATGACCGACCCCAACCAGGCCTCTTCGGGCCGAGCGCCGCAGGCTGCCGGCACCGCCGGAGCCAAGTCCTCGCCGGACGCCAACGCTGCGGCCGCCACGGATTCGTCCACCGCCAAGCGGCCGTTCGTACCGGCGCAGGTGGCGACTCGGACCGCACGCTTCATGGTCGCCTCGCGGCCGGTTCCCGGCCAGCTCCAGCCGATGGCGGTGGACACGATCAACGAGGCTCTCGACGGGATGCCCGGAGTCACGGTCGTCCGGCGGCTGACGTCGCGCGGGCTCGGCGTGCTCAGCGCCGGCCCGGGAAGCGGTGCCGCGGACGTGATCGTCGCGGAAATGACTCCCGAGCGCGGCGAAGCGCTCCGCGCCAACGCCCCGCCGGGGGTCATCGTCGAACGCGATTTGCTGCTTGGGCACGCTGGGCCCGCCCGCGATTCCTTCGCGCTCCTCGACGCGGAATTTCCGGTGGTCGGCCAGCCGCAGCGTATCTCCGCCGATGTGATGCTCCGGGTGGTCGGCAAGGACGGCCGCCCCGTCCCCAAGGCCAAAGTCATGGTCTACGGACAGGACTTTCCAGCGCAGGGCGTCACCGACTCCAAGGGCGAGGTCACGGTCAACGTGACGGGCGGGACGATCGACACCATCCGGGCGCTGTTCGTGAAGCCGAGCGCCGATTTCTGGGACCGGGTGATCATGCGGCCCGCGCTCGTCGACGGCCAGGCGAATGTCATCACCCTTCAGAGCCTCGGCGAGACCTTTCCCGGATTCCCCGACCAGCCGACTCTCGGCTGGGGCCAGAAGCTGATGGGCCTGGACCGGATCGACCCGCGCTTCCGCGGCGCCGGAATCAAGATCGGAATCATCGATTCCGGCTGCGACAACAGTCATCCCCAGCTGCGCCACGTCGCCAACGGCGCCGATCTCGTCCTGAAGGACAAAGGCAACGGCTGGACGAACGATGAGCTGGCCCACGGCACCCATTGCGCGGGCATCATCGGCGCGCGCTGCAACGGCTCAGGCGGCATTGTCGGCTTCGCGCCGGACGCCGAGATACACGCCCTCAAGGTGTTTCCGGGCGGCCGCTTCAGCGACCTGATCGACGCGCTCGACGTCGCTCTGGACCGCCAGCTGGACGTTCTGAACATGAGCCTGGGAACGGCGGAAGCCTCCGAACTGGTGCAGCACAAGCTCGCCGCGGTCGTCGATGCCGGGATTGCGTGCATCGTTGCCTCCGGCAATTCCGCAGGGGCGGTCCAGTTTCCGGGGTCGGCGCCGCAGTCGATCACGATCGGCGCCATCGGCCAGTCCGGCCAGTTCCCGGACGACAGCGACCATGCCTACACGCTCCCCCCGGAGGGCGCCGGGCCGACCGGCCTCTATTCGGCCAAGTTCAGCTGCTTCGGCCCGCAGGTCCGGCTGTGCGGGCCCGGAGTCGCGATCGTCTCGACGGTGCCCGGAGGCGGCTACGCCGCCTGGGACGGCACCTCGATGGCGACGCCGCACGTGACCGGCCTGGTCGCTCTGCTGCTCGCCCACCATCCCGACATAAAGGGGGCGACCCGCGCCACCCGGCTCGCTTCGCTCTGGAACGTCCTTCGGGCCTGCGCGACGCCGGTGGTCGCCGATCCGGCGCGCGGCGGCGCGGGGCTTCCGGCATTGCCGCCGCAATTGCTCTCCGCCGCCGGCGCGTCCGCCCCGGTGGGCGCGGAGGCCGCCATGGGGATGCCGCCGGGTCCGGCAGGAGCCACGACCCCGGAAGGGATCCTCCTCGCCGAGCTCTGCAGAGACCCGGCTATCCTGCAGGCGGTGATGAGACGGGCGCTGGAGCTGAAGATCGGCGGGGTGATCTGATCGCGCCGGCGCCCGCCGGCGTCACTCCACCGTGACGCTCTTGGCGAGGTTCCTCGGCTGGTCGACGTCCGTCCCTTTCGCGACCGCCACGTGGTAGGCGAGAAGCTGGACCGGGATGGCGTAGACCAGGGGCGCGATCAGGGGATGGACCCTGGGCATCTCGAGGGTGGCGACGAGGCGGTCGTCGCCGGCGGCGGCGAGGCCTTCCGCGTCGGAGATCAGGATCACCTTGCCGCCGCGCGCCTGCACTTCCTGCATGTTCGACACCGTCTTCTCGAAAAGCGGGCCGGACGGGGCGAGGACGATCACCGGGACAGCGTCGTCGATCAGAGCGATCGGACCGTGCTTCATCTCTCCGGCGGCATAGCCTTCGGCGTGTATGTAGCTGATTTCCTTGAGCTTTAGCGCGCCCTCCATGGCCATCGGATATTCCGGGCCGCGGCCGAGATAGAGGACGTCCCGGGCGCCCGCGACGAACGGCGCGAGCCGCTCGATGTCGCCGTCATGGGCGAGCGCGGCGTTCATCGCCGCCGGGGCTTCGGAGAGGTGCTCGACGATCTCGCGCTCCTCCTCCTCGCTCATCCGCCCCTTGTCGCGGGCGACCTTGGCGGCGAGCGCGGCAAGCACGGCGAGCTGGCAGGTGAAGGCTTTGGTGGACGCAACGCCAACTTCCGGCCCGGCGTGGGTGGGGAGCAAAAGGTCCGCCTCGCGCGCCATCGAGCTGGTCGGGACATTGACGACCACCGCGATCCGCTGCCCCTCGGCCCGGGCGTGGCGAAGCGCGGCCAGGGTGTCCGCCGTCTCCCCGGATTGCGAGATGAACAGGGCGAGGCCGCCCGGTTCGAGCACCGGCTGCCGGTAGCGGAACTCGGAGGCGATATCGAGCTCGACCGGCACCCGGGCGAATTGCTCGAACCAATATTTCGCGACCATCCCGGCGTAGAAGCTGGTGCCGCAGGCGACGATCGTTATTCGAGGTACGCCGTCGAACGACCAGTCGATGTCGGGGAGCGCGACCTTCTGCTCGAACGGGCGCAGATAGGAACCGAGAGTCTGGGCGACGACGATCGGCTGCTCGAATATTTCCTTCTGCATGAAGTGGCGGTGATTGCCCTTCTCGATTCGGGCGGCCGAGGCGCCCGAATTGACCTTCTCGCGGGTCACCGGCCTGTCGTCCCGGTCATAGACCTGGACGCTGTCGTGGCCGATCACCACCCAATCGCCCTCCTCGAGATAGGAGATTCGCTGGGTCAGCGGCGCCAGCGCCAGAGCGTCCGAGCCGAGATACATCTCGCCCTCGCCGTAGCCGACCACCAGAGGCGAGCCCAGGCGGGCCCCGATCAGCTTGTCCGGATGGCGGCGGAACAGGATGGCGAGGCTGAAGGCGCCGTGGATCCGTTTCAGCGTCCTCGACACCGCCTCTTCAGGCGTGGCTCCGCGCTCCAGCTCGCGGGTGACAAGATGGGCGACGACCTCGGTGTCGGTCTCGGACTCGAATTTGCGCCCTTCCGCCAGCAATTCTTCCCTGAGCGGGCGGAAATTCTCGATGATGCCGTTATGGACGAGGGCCACCTCCTCGGTGGCATGGGGATGGGCGTTGCCGGTCGTCGGAGCGCCGTGCGTCGCCCAGCGGGTGTGGGCGATGCCGGTGGTGCCGGGCAGCGGGTCTTCGGCGAGCACCCGGGCGAGGTTGTCGAGCTTGCCCTCGGCCCGGCGCCGCTCGAGCCGGCCGTCGACGATCGTGCACAAGCCTGCGCTGTCATAGCCGCGATATTCGAGCCGCCTCAGGCCGTCCATGAGCCTCGGAGTCACCTCTTCCCGCCCGACGATGCCGATGATCCCGCACATAGGCCCTTCATTCCTCACGCATGCTGGCGGTCCCCTCCGCGCAAATGGGGAAGGACGCCTTCTTTGTCACGGAAAATGACGCCGAATTCATCGGACGGCGGGCTTGGCCGGCTCAAGACAGCGAGGCGGCGCCGTGCTATCATGCGGGGCGACGGAGGAAGTCTAATGAAGGCCCTGATCGCACTGGCGTTGCTGCTCGGGGCGCCCGAAGCGGCCTTCGCCGCGCCGGACTCCGGCCAGGCGCAGGTCGATCGCGCCGCCGACCTCATCAACAACGGCAAGCCCGGCGAGGCGGTGGCCGTGCTCGACCCGCTCATCGCGGCGCAGGAGCGGCAACGGGCGGGCGACAAAAGACAGGCCTATTGCGCGCGCAGCCCCGCCGAGTCGCTCTTCTACTTGGCCGGTGCGGTTCAGGAGAAAAAGGAGGCCGTCGTGCTTCCGGAATCCTCCTGCTACTCGATCTTTCTCAAAGGCTTCGCGCTGATCGATCTCAACCGTTCGGACGAGGCGAAGGCCTATCTGGAGCGCGCCGTGGCGATGGCGCCGTCCAACTCGCATTTCCTCGGCGAGCTCGGCGAATGGCACAAGAACCGCCACGATCTGGACCGCGCCTGGACCTATTTCGAGCGCGCGTCCGAGGCCTCCGACCTGTCGCCGCCGGAGCGCAAGACGTTCGACAAGACGAGGGCGCTGCGCGGCATGGGCTGGATCCTCGTCGAGCGCGGCAAGCTCGACGAGGCCGAGCGGCTCTACCGCCAGTGCCTCGAGCTCAATCCGGACGACGGCCACGCCAAGAGCGAGCTCGACTATATCGCCCAGCAGCGCGGCAAGAGAATCTAGGCCTTCTTCCTTGCCGACATCGCGGCGCGGAAGCGCGCGGCCCAGCCCGGCCTTGCTTCCTGCCTGCCGCGCGCGAGCGCCAGCGAGTCGGGCTCGACGTCGCCGGTGATCACCGATCCGGCGCCGACGATCGCTCCGGCGCCGATCGCCACGGGCGCGACCAGGGCCGAATTGGAGCCGATGAACGCCCCCTCCCCGATCGTCGTGCCGTGTTTGAAGAAGCCGTCGTAATTGCAGGTGATCGTGCCGGCGCCGACATTGGCGCCCGCCCCAATTTCCGCGTCGCCGAGATAGGAAAGGTGGTTGGCTTTGGCGCCCTTGCCGAGCTTCGCTTTCTTGGTCTCGACGAAATTGCCGATCCTCGCCCCCTCGCCGATCTCGCTGCCCGGGCGGAGCCGGGCATAGGGGCCGATCTCCGCCCCCGAAGCGATTGTCGCGCCCTCGATATGGCAGAAGGCGCGGATTCGCACGCCGTCGGCGATGCGCACCCCGGGCCCGAAGACGACGTTCGGCTCGACGATCGTATCGCGGCCGATCTCGGTATCGTGGCTGAACCACACCGTCTCCGGCGCGACCAGGCTCACGCCGTCGGCCATCGCCCGGGCGCGGCGGCGGCGCTGCCAGATCGCCTCGACGTCGGCCAGCTCGCCGCGGCTGTTCACGCCCGCCACCTCGACCGCCTCGGTCTCGATGACCGCGGAGCGACGTCCGTCCGCCGCGGCCAGCATGACGATGTCGGGGAGATAATATTCGCCGGCGGCATTGGCGTTGCCGACCCGGTGGAGGAGCGGCCAGAGGTCCTCGGAGCGCGTCGCCATCAGACCCGAATTGCACAGGTCGACGGCGCGCTCCGTCTCGCTCGCGTCCTTGTGCTCGACCATCTTCTCGATGCTTCCGTCCGCGCCGGCGAGGATTCGTCCGTAGGCGGCGGTATCGGCAGGGCGAAACCCGACCACGACCGCCGCCGGAGCGTCGGCAGCCCCGAGGCGCTCCAGCATCCGCTCCATCGTCGCCGTCTCGACCAGAGGCGTGTCGCCGTAGAGGATGAGGACGTCGCCCTCGAAACCGGCCAGCGCCTGCTCGGCCTGGAGGACGGCGTGGGCGGTGCCCTGCTGCGGATCCTGGACGACCACGACGCCGCCGTGACTCTCGACGAGCGGCTCGACCTGCTCGCGGCCGCTGCCGATGACGACCACCGTGCGGGCCGGGCGAAGCGCGTCGACGCTCGCCAGAAGATGCTCGAGCATCGGCCGGCCGGCGATCGGATGAAGGACCTTGTGAAGGTCCGACTTCATCCTTGTCCCCTTGCCGGCGGCGAGGATGATGGCGGCGACGGGCCGTTCGTTGCTCATGGCGCGGCAATCGCACGATCGGGTTGAAACTTCCACTCATCGTGGCGCAGGGCGCGGCGATGCCCCCCTTCCCCTTCGACGCCGTGGTCTTCGACCTCGACGGCACTCTGGCCGACACCGCCGTCGATCTCGCCGCCGCCTTGAACCATTCGCTGCGCAAGCTTGGGCGACCGGAAGTGCCGGCGGAGGAGGTGCGCCACCTGGTGGGCCATGGCGCCCGCGCCCTGCTTCGCCGCGGTCTGGCGGCGAGCGGCGAGGCGCCCGAAGAGCTGGTCGAGGCCGGCTTTCCTTTGTTCATCGACTATTACGCCGCCAACATCTGCCGCTTCACCCGGCCCTATCCGGGCATAGAGGCGGCGCTCGACGGTTTGCGCGAGGCAGGCGTGAAGCTCGCCGTCTGCACCAACAAAGTCGAGCGCCTCACCCACCTGCTGCTGGGCGCGCTCGGCTGGCGGGACCGCTTCGACGCGGTCGTCGGCGGGGACACGCTGGCTGTTCGGAAGCCCGATCCGGCGCCTTTGCTCGAGGCGGTGACGAGGGCCGGCGGCGGCCGCGCCGCCTTCGTCGGCGATTCGATCATCGACGCCGAAACGGCCCGAGGGGCCGGCCTCCCCTTCGTCGCGGTGAGCTTCGGCTTTTCCGACCGCCCCGTCGAGGTGCTCGGCGCCGACGAGGTGATCGAACGCTACGAAGACCTGCTTCCGGCGCTCGGCCGCGTCGCCACTGGACAAGCCGCCCGCCGAGCGTGAGGATTAGGTCGTGGAGGGATTCAGGGGACCGATGCTGCTTTGCGCGCTCGCCGTGGCATCGACCGCCGCCGCGAAGCCCAAGCTGCCGCCTTATCCGGAGGCGCTTCGCTGCGCCGCTCTGACCGAGGCGTGGGCGAAGCAGGTGGAGGTCGCCTCGGACGAGGGCCGCAAGAGGTTCGACGGCGCGCTGTTCTGGGGCCTCGCCGCGTCCGATTCGGCGCGCCACGCGCGTCTCACGGCGGCGAAATTCAAGCAGGATCAGCTCGATGCCGGAGCCTTGGCCGCCGCTGAGCTGGCGAGGAGCGACCCCAAGGCCGCGACCGAGCTCCGGGCCTGCGTCGCACGGGTGCCTCCGCTCAAGCCCTAGCGCCGAGCCTTTCGCCACAAATGCCGCGCCAGCATCAGCGGCGGCATGCGCAGCCAGTGGGAGCGCACGTAGAAAGCGAAACGCAGGTCGCGGCGGGTCGGACGCCCCCAGCCGTCGCGGGCGAGCAGGCGTGCCTTGAACAGCGGGTCCGCGCTGTCCCAGACGCGCCAGCCTTCGGGCACCGGCGTGCCGTAAAGACCGTTCGCCAATCGGCCGGCTCTGTGCACGGCGGAGAGGAGGCCGTGGCGCGCCGCCCGGTCGTGGAGCCGCGGCCAGAAGCCGTCGCTCCCTTCGAATTCGCGCAGCAGGCGGTCGATGTCCCAGAGGTTGCGCAAGCCCCCGGCGAGGTCGCCGTCGGCGAAGAGATGAGCCGCCGCATGGACCACCATGTCCTCCGGGCAGAGGATCCGAAGGCCGTTCTCCAGCGCCAGGCTGGCGGCAATCAGAGCCTCGGCGTCCGGCTTGGGCCGAGCGGTGAGCGGCAGGATATTGTGGTGGACGTCGATCATGCGGTCGCGGGTCGAGTGGATGAGCGGCGGCAGCTCGTGCATCCAGCGCCGATAATAGAGATCGTCGTACGGATCCTCCTTGACCCATTCCCAGCCCGCCGCGAGCAGGGCGCGCTCGACGTCGGGCAGGGCTTCGCGCGGAACGAGGATGTCGAGGTCGCCGATCGAGCGTCCTGAAGCGGCATCGAGACCGGCCGCGGCATAAGCGGTGCCCTTGAGGAGGACGACCGGAACTCCGAGCGGCGCCAGCGCTCGGCGCGCCATCTCCGCTTCCCACAAGGCCTGGGTCCGTCCGGCCTCCGCGGCCGCCCGCGCGTCCTCGAGCAGGCGCTCGGCCTTTTCCGGAACGGCCATGCCCTTGAGTCGGAAGGCGAGGCTTCCGGCGAGCGATTCGGCGCGGGCGGCGGCGAGGATCGCGGTCCAGTCCTCCACATCGGCCGCCGCCGCGGGATCGGCCAGCAAGCGGGCGACGGCGAGGCCGGTCACCGCGACTCCTCCCACAGCCGCTCGACCAGAGCGATCGCCTCCTCCCCCGTTGAATAGTCGGCAGCGCGCGCGGGCGCCGAGGCCGCCAGGCGGCTCAGAGCCGCGAAACCGCGCTCTGCCAGCGCGACGTAGTTGGTCGAGGCCTGGGTGAGCCGCACGAACACCTCCGCCGCTCCGACCGGGCGGACCGCCGCCGCGAGCCCTGGATCGAAACGCGGGAAGAGGATCAGGGCGGGCGCCGCCGGCTCGTCCATCCGGGCGACGGCGTCCCGGCCTGGACGCAGGTGGCGGATCGTGCCCTTGGGGGTGCCTTCGAGAAGCGGGCCGAGCCGCTCGGCGTCCACGTCGGCGAACAGCGCCAGAGCGTCGTTCTTGAGGCTGACGGCTCGGGGAAACGGGTAGAGCAATCCGTCGTCGAGGCCGAGCAGGGCGAATTCGTCGCCCATGAAACGCCAGCCGCGTTCGCCGAGCAAAGCGGCGAGCGTCGACTTGCCGGCGCCCGACAGGCCGGTCATCAGCACCGCTTTCCCCTCCCGCTCGACCGCCGCGGCGTGGAGCAGGAGATGGCGCCGCTGGCCAAGCGCCATCTGCAGGTTCATGCCCATCTCGGCGGCCAGCAGGCCGAGCGAGAGCGGAAGCGGCGCGGTGTCCGGAAGCCAGTAATCGCCGGCGATCATCACCGACGGTCGAACGAACCGGCGCCACGGCCTGGCGGGCTCGAGGCGGACCGTGAAATCGCAAGGCCCCTCCCCCGCCGGATAGCCGGCGTAGAGCCGTTCGAGCTGGTCGAGCGGCCGCTTCCAGGCCGAGCCGATGCGGAACGAGACCGGCCCGACTCGAAGCTCCAGCCGGCGCATCAGGCGCGGCGGACCAGCCCCGCAGCCTCCAATTCGGCCAGCCGAGCGGCGATTGCGGCGGGGACGTCGTCGGAGGCGAGGTCGAACCTTTCCCCCATGCGCCGCAGCAGCTGGTCGGCGTCGCCCGGGCGGCCGGCGAGCGCCTCCAGGATCTGAGGCGCCGGCGGGGCGAGGATGTGGGTGGTTCCCGACGGCCGGTGGTAGAGCGCGGTCAGGGTCTCGAGCGCGACAGTTCGGACCGCCTCGGGCGGATCGGCGACGAAAAGGGGTCCGGCCATGCCGGGCGAGCGATCAGCGCGGCATCTGCAGCGAGGCGAAGCAGGTGAAGCCGCTCGTCCCCGCATGCAGGCGGCCGATATATTTGACATAGGCCTGGGCGGCGTCGGCATCGAGCCCGGCCGGGGTCGGCCCGTTGTGGAGCAGCGCCTTGACCTCCTCGCCGGTCAGCGGCCGCGGCGCCGGCGGAAAGGCGCCCGGAGTGCCGGGCGGAACGACGCTTCCGTCGGCGGCGATGTAATTGCCGGCCTGGTCGGGCGAAGGCACCGGGATCTGGCAGTTGAGCACCGAGACGGCGGTGTTGGCGAAGGCCGGGCGGATCGTCACCACCGTCGACGCGGCCGCCGCGCCGAGGGCGAGCATGGTCCGCCGGCTGGGCGCGAAGCCCTCCCCCGCAGGGCTGCTGTCGTCGCTTGCGCTCATTTCGGGCTCACTATTCCCATGCTGTTTCATAAGCGTAAAGCCCGCTTCTGGCGAGCGCGCCGAGGGGCTCGGCCGTCCCGGCGGGGGACGGTGCGGCGGGCCGTGCGCCGCACATGACAAAAAGTTCAGCGCCGCGGCGAAACGGGAGAAAAATCGTTTCGGCCTCGTTTAGGTGCCGGGCCGCCGGTGTACGGAGTGGCTTTCATCCCAAGGAGGATCGCGAATGAAGACCTTTATCTTTGCGGCCGCGCTGATGCTCGGCGGCGCCGCGATGGCGCAAGACACGGCCCCGGCCGGCGGCACCCCGGTCGCGCCCAGCAACGCGGCCCCCGAGCGCGACGCGCGCGGCATTCCGGTCGTCTCGGCCGAAGCGGTCGCCCCGGCCGGCTACAACCAGCCCGCGCAGGTCGGTCCGGCCGGCACTCTCGCGCCGAACACGCCGACCACCACGATGCCGCCCGCCGGCGATCTTCCGCCCTGCACGCGCAAGGTCACCGACCATTGCACCCAGACCTACGAGCGTCATCGCGCGCCCAAGATGTGAACGGCTGAAGGGGGGCGCGTGACCGCGCGTGCCCCTTCGCCCCGTTTGCTAATCGCTCCCAGTCTGCCATCACCCCGCCGCCATCAACGATCGGCGGGACAGGGTAAATCATGACCATCAGTTTCGAAGGACGAGTCGCCATCGTCACCGGGGCGGGCGGCGGGCTTGGGCGCGCCTACGCGCTCGAGCTGGCCCGCCGCGGCGCCAAAGTCGTGGTCAACGACCTCGGCGGGGGACGCGACGGCACCGGCCATTCCGACGCCGCGGCGAAGGTCGTCGCCGAGATCGAGGCGGAGGGCGGCACCGCGATGGCGAACGGCGCCTCGGTGACCGATCTCGCCCAGGTCGAGGCGATGGTGGCGAAGGCGAAGGAAGCGTGGGGCGGGGTCCACATCCTCATCAACAATGCGGGCATCCTGCGCGACAAGAGCTTCGCCAAGATGGAGATGGCCGACTTCGAAGCGGTGGTCGGCGTCCACCTTATCGGCTCGGCCAATTGCACCAAGGCGGTGTGGGAGACGATGCGCGGCCAGAATTACGGCCGGATCCTGATGACCTCGAGCTCGACCGGCCTCTACGGCAATTTCGGCCAGGCCAATTACGGCGCCGCCAAGCTCGGCCTCGCCGGCTTCGCCAGGACGCTCCACCTCGAAGGCGCCAGGCACGGCATACGCGTGAACACGATCGCCCCGACCGCGGCAACCCGGATGACGGAGGACCTCTTCCCGACCGACCTCCTCAAGCTGTTCGAACCCGAGCACGTCGTCCCGGCCGCGCTCTACCTCGTCTCGGAAGACGCGCCGTCGAACATGATCGTCGGTGCCGGCGCCGGCGTCGTCCAGGCCGCCTACGTGACCCTGACCCCCGGCTACGCTCTGCCGGAAGGCCGCCGGACGGTGGAGGAGGTCGCCGCCCATTGGGACGAGATCGTCAGCCGCGACGGCGAAATCGTCCCGCAGTCCGGCGCCGAGCAGGCGATGCTGATCCTGAAAAGGCTGCAGGGATCGTAGTTCCTCCCCGGAACGGGGAGGGGGACCAGCCGCAGGCTGGTGGAGGGGGCCCGCGTCTCCATGCTCGCTGCGCTCGCCCCCCTCCACCGCACTTCGTGCGGTCCCCCTCCCCGTTCCGGGGAGGAGACTAGCCGTATTGCATGACTAATACACCTATGCTACGCCTCCCGCTCAGGGAGGAAGAATCATGTACAGTGACAGCGATCTGGAGGCGGCGGTGGCGGCGGGGGCGTTGAGCCCCGAAGCTGCTGCGGCGCTCCGCAATTATGTCGCCGGCCGGGCCGCAAGCCCCGCGGTCGACGAAGAGCATTTCCGGCTCATCACCGGCTTCAACGACATCTTCGTCGCCGTCGCGGCGGCGATCCTGTTCTTCGCTCTGGGCTGGATCGGCTCGTCGATCGGGCCTCGGATCGACTTCGACGGACCGGGGCCGATCGGACCGCTTCTCGTCGCGATCGCGGCCTGGGGCCTTGCGGAATTCTTCACCCGCAAGCGGCGCATGGCGCTTCCGAGCATCCTGATGCTGCTCGCTTTCGTCGGCGGCGTGGGCGTGACCGTCGGCTTATCGCTGGTGCTGGTGGTCGGACCGGATCAACTGGAAGGCAACGACCAACTGATAGGCGTCCTGACCGCGGGGGCCGCCGCGGTCGCCGCAGTCGCCGCCTGGCTTCACTGGCGGCGGTTCAAGGTCCCGATCACCATCGCCGCCGGCGCCGGTGCCGTGGCCGCCGTGGTCATGGCCCTGATCAAGACCGCGATCGGCGACATGGCCGGCCAGGAGAATATCCTGCTCGGCTTCATGCTGCTGCTCGGCATCGGCGTGTTCCTGTTCGCCATGTGGTGGGACGCGTCCGACCCGGCCCGCGAGACCCGCCGTTCCGACGTCGCTTTCTGGCTCCATTTGCTGGCGGCGCCGATGATCGCCCATCCGGTCTTCAGGCTGCTCGGCCTGTCGGACGGCGGCGGCTCGGTCGGCGGCGCGGTGATCGTCCTTGGGGTCTACGTGTTGTTCGGCCTTACCGCCTTGGCAGTCGACCGGCGGGCCTTGCTCGTCTCCGCCCTTATCTACGTGCTGTGGGCGCTGAGCCGGCTGTTCGAGCAGGCCGGAGCGGTCGAGCTCAACCTCGCCTTCACAGCGCTGGTCATCGGCTCGACCCTGCTTTTGCTCTCGGCCTTCTGGCACAGCGCGAGGCGGGCCGTGGTTCGGCCGCTTCCGGCCGGATTGAAGGCGAAGCTGCCCTTGCTCGACCGGCCTTCGGCGGCGGCCGCGGCGGCCTAGCCTTCAGGGCAAAGAGAAAGGGCGGCACCCGCGAGGGCGCCGCCCTTTTTCGTGTCCGGGCGTCACTGGCCCGAGGCGAAGGTGTTGCCCGCGACGGCGGCGGTCCGGCGAGCGGCGATAGCCTGCCTCGTCTCGACCCGGCAGCGCTGGACGAGGTTGCGGCCGTGAAGGTCGGCGTCCGACGCGGTGCCGCACGCCTCACGGACGGCGATTCCGATGCGGCGGTCGAGCTCGCGCCGTCCGGCCGCGCTGGAGAGATCGAGATCGGCATAGTGGACGACCTGAGGGGCCGACGCGGCCGGCTGGGCGAAAGCGGGAGCGCTGGTGAGCGCGGCGGCGAGGGTCGCGAGGGGAATCAGGATCTTCATGGCTTGTCTCCGTGAAGGGGTTTCAAGTTCGCCGGCCGGCTTGAGTCCCCGATACGCTCGTTCCGCCCCCGACACGTAACAACGATGTTGCGCCCCCGTTCTGCAAAAGTGCAGAATGGCGGCGATGTTCGACTGGAACGACCTTCGCGCCTTCCTCGCCGTGGCGGAGACCGGGAGTACGCTCGCCGCCGGAAAGGCCCTTCGGGTCAGCCAGACCACCGCCGCGAGGCGCGTCGCGGCCCTGGAGCAGGCGCTCGGACTCGTGCTCTTCGAGCGGCGCCAGGCGGGCTACGCGCTGACCCCAGCGGGCGAGGCGCTGCTCGGGCAGGCGCAGGCGGTCGCCGACGCCGCGGGCGCTTTCGCCGAGGCCGCGGCCTCGCAATCGCGCGACCTCGCCGGCACGGTGCGGCTGACCACCCTGGAAATCTACGCGGCGACGATCCTTCCGCCGATCCTTCGCGACCTCCACGAGGCCCATCCCAAGATCCTGATCGAGCTCGACACGTCGGAGGAGCAGCGCGACCTCGCCGCCGGCGCCGCCGACATCGCTCTCAGGACCAGCGCTTCCCCGACCGGCGGAGGCCTGGTCGGCCGCCGAATCGCCCACGATCCGTGGACCCTCTATTGCAGCCGCGGCTATGCGGCGCTCCACCCGCGCCCGCACACCCGCGAGGACCTGCGCGCCCACCCGTTCATCGGCGGCGGCGGTCCCGGCCTGTGGCGCCGCTACCGGGCCTGGCTTCAGCGCCTCGAGCTGGAGGAGGCGGTGGCGATGCACCACGACACGGCGGTCGGCCTGCTCGCCTCGGTCCGCGCCGGCTTCGGAATCACCGTCCTCCCAAGCTTCTTCGCCGAGCGCGACCCGGACCTCGTCCGCTGCGTCGAGCCGAATCACGGCGACGACACGAGCCTCTGGCTCCTCACCCACGAGCGGGTCCGGCACACGCCGCGCGTGCGGGCGGTGATGGACTTCCTCGCTGACCGGCTGACCCGCCTCGCCCGTGAGGAGATTTCGGAACGCCCCTATCCCTGGGCGTCGTGATCCCTCACGAGTCATCCCGGCGAAAGCCGGGACCCATGAACTCTGGTCGACGAAAATTCGAAATCCGTGTTCATGGGTTCCGGCTGACGCCGGAATGACTATCGCCGGCTCATTCCCCCACCACCTTGAGCAGGCGCCGCTCGATCGGGGCGAGGACGGGGCCGAGCTCGTGGCCTCGGCGCAGAATCATTCCGGCCTCGGAGATGAGCGACCACATGCCCTGCTTGTGGCGGTGCGAGGGCCGCTTCTCGATCTTGTATTCGGGATGCTCGGCGGTTCGGCGGAAGGCCCAGAAGGCGGCGTGGTCGCGCCCGAATTCGAGGGCGTAATCCTTCCACTGGCCGGCCGCGACCATTCGGCCGTAGAGATCGATGATCCTTGAGAGCTCAGACCGGGTGAAGCCGATCTGAGGGCTGGAAGCTCCCGGAAAAGGGTGGACGGTACCCATCAGGCGCGGCCGCGCTCCTTTCTCGCTTTCTTAGGCTGCGTCTCGTCGGCGGGTTCGGGGCTCGCCTGGCGCTCCTCGATCAGATCGGCGAGCCGAGCGCGAAGCTGCTCGAGCTCGCACTGGAGGATCTCCAGCTTCTGGGTCGCCGGATCGAGGGTTTCGGAGCAGGGGGTTCCGTAGGGCAGGAATCGGCCCGAGCTCTGCTCGGCGCTGACCAGGGTCGAACGGGCCGGAATGCCCACCATCGTCGCCCCTTCGGGCACGTCGCGGGTCACCACCGAATTGGCGCCGATCCGGGCGCGGGCGCCGACCTCGATCGGCCCCAGCACGGCCGCGCCCGAGCCGATGATCACTCCGTCGCGAATCGTGGGATGGCGCTTGCCCGCCACGCCGTTGGCGGGATTGGTGCCGCCCAAGGTGACGTGCTGGTAGATGGTGACCTGGTCGCCGATCTCGACCGTCTCGCCGATGACGACGAAGCCGTGGTCGATAAAGAAGTCGCGGCCGATCACCGCGCCGGGATGGATGTCGATTGCCGTGAAGAAGCGCGAGAGGTGGTTGACCATCCGCGCGAGGAAGAACAGCTCGCCCCGGTAGAGCCAGTGGGCGATCCGGTGAAGGCCGACGGCGAGCACGCCCGGATAGAGCAGAACCTCCCAGCGGGATCGAGGAGCGGGGTCGCGCGCCTTGATCGATTCGAGATAGGCCACCAGCCCGCTCAGCATGAAACGTTCTTACTCCCGCTCTCGGCCGGCAAGATAAGGGGCTTGAGGTAAAAATTCCAGCAAGGCGCCGAACATTCGCGTTTCGGCGCTTTTCGCTTGCGCGCCGCCGCCCGGCGACCGCAGATCGTGGGCGAGCAACAGGGGGCTTGATGTTCGACCTTTCGCACTTCGCGCTCGGCGACTTTCTCGTTTTCATCGCGATCGGTTTTACCGCTCAGCTGGTCGACGGCGCTCTTGGGATGGCCTTCGGTGTCATATCGACGACCCTGCTCATCTCCATGGGCAGCCCGCCGATGCATCCGGCCGCGGCGTCGGCGGCCGTCCATACCGTCGAGACTTTTACGACTGGCGTTTCCGGCATCAGCCATGCGGCTCATCGTAACGTCGATTGGCGACTGTTCATGCGGCTGGTGATACCCGGCGTCATCGGCGGCGTGCTCGGCGCCTACGTCCTGACGATGATCCCGGCGGCGACGGCCCGCCCCTTCGTCCTCGCCTATTTGACCGCAATCGGGCTGTGGCTGCTCTGGCGCGGAATCATGCACAAGCACACGGAACGGCAGCCGAGGGTGGTTTCGCCACTGGGCCTGATCGGGGGCTTCCTCGATGCGGCGGGCGGCGGCGGCTGGGGGCCCGTCGTGACCTCCAACCTGCTCGTCCAGGGGGCGAGCCCGCGCAAGACGATCGGCACGGTCAACACCGCGGAATTCTTCGTCACCGTCACCATCTCGGCGACCTTCATCGCCACCCTGGGAATGGCGGCCTTCACGAGACAAACATTGGGGCTGTTGATCGGCGGCGTGTGCGCGGCGCCGCTCGGGGCGATGATGGCGAAGAAGACGCCCGCCGACACCTTGCTGACCCTGGTCGGCATGGTGCTGACCGCGACCAGCCTCTACGGCCTTTGGCGGGCGCTGGCCTGAAACCCGCGTCCGCGCGTTGGTGAAGCGAAGGAGACGGACGATGGCGACACGCGACGACATCAGGGAGCATATGGAGGTGATCGGCGCCGACGGAGTCCATGTCGGCACCGTCGACCATCTCGAGGGCGACCGGATCAAGCTCGTCAAGGCCGACAGCGGCCAGGGCTCGCACGAAGGACACCACCATTATGTCTCGATCGGCCTCGTCGCCGAGGTCGAGGGCGACAGGGTGCGGCTCTCCGCCAACGGCGCCGTCGCGGTGACCTTCGAGGAAGAGGAAGGCGGCTGAGCCTAATCCTCCGCCGCCGGCCGGACCGGCGGTGAGGACCCCCGATCGCGCCCGTAGGTGTCGGGCTGGAAGGTGAGGCCTTCGGAGCCGCCTGGAAGCACGGTCAGATAGGTGATGTAGACCGGCACCGGCTCCGGCGGGTCGACCCTTTGCTCCGGCGCCGGGCCGCGCGGCGCCGGCGGGCGGCCGCGATAGAGCCAGGCGAGCAGCCGCGGCGCGTCGGCGAGGCGGACGCAGCCCGAGCTCAGCCGCCGGTCGGAGCGGTCGAACAGCTTCCGGTCGGGGAAATCGTGGAGGTAGATGCCGAGCCGGTTCGGCATCATGAACTTGACCGCGCCCATCACATTGTCGCCGCCGGGCCGCTGGCGGAGGCGCAGGGTCTGCCGACCGGCGGCGACCGCGCGCCAATCGACTGCCGAGACCGGGATCGGCCGCGCCGAATCGCTCCAGTCGGAGAGGATGTCCAGCCGCTGCCGTGCGATCAGGCCGGGACCTTCCTTGACGACGGTCTTCGCGCGCTCCCGCGCGAGGTCGGGCGGCACGTTCCACCACGGGTTGAGGACGACGTAGCGGATTCGGCCCGCCATCACCGGCGTCGGCATCGCCGGCTTGCCGACGATGACCCGCGTCGGCCCCTCGACCTGATCGCCCTCGATCATCCAGAGCCGCGCCGAGGCGGTGTCGACGATGACGTAGCGCGGCGCCGTCGCGGGAATGGCGCGGGCGCGGTCGAGATTGAGCCGGATCAGCGCCTCCTGCCGAGTGTCATGATGGGCCCGGCGCCACTGGCCGTATCCCTTCCTCAGCGCCTCGTAGAGCGGGTTCAGGCGCAGTCTGGGCACCTGAAGCAGGGCCCCCGCCGAAGCCCGGGCCGGTCCAAGGCCTGGCTCGGCATAGAGCGTCGGATCCGAGCGGGGCAGAGCGACGTCGCGCGCGTAAGCGACATATTCGGTCGACAGCAGCAGCTCGGCCCTGGCCAAGGTCTTGGGATCGCGGCCCCACGCGGCCTCGACCGCGGCGGCGACGTCCGCGGCGCGGTACCGGGTGGGATCCAGTCCGTCGTCGGCGGCGGAGGCAAGACGCGCCGCAAGCGCCCGCGCGGCAGGCGCCGGTCCGGCGGGAGTCATCCAGATGGGGCGATTGCCCCGCGCGGCGTAGAAAGAGGCGATGTCCGGCGCCACCGTGACTCGCGGCACCTCCGCCGCGCCCTGCTTGGGAGGCGGGGGCGCGGCGGCGCGCCCGCACGCGGCGAGCGCCAGAGTCGCTGCGAGGAGAATGAGGCGCGCCATGGCGGAAGAGAGCCGCGAACCGCTCCGGATTGCAATCCCGCCCCTTTCTCTGTCCCCATACGGGCCAACTCGACTTCCCACCGGGCTCCGGCCGCCCTAGCGTTCGGAAATGGTGCTTCAGCCCATCGATTATGCGGCAAACGGCCTTTGCTATCGCGGCTTCCTCGCCGACGGCTCCGGCGGCCGCCCGGCGCCGGGAATCCTCGTTGCCCACGAGGGCGGCGGCCTCACCGATCACGCCAGGGAGCGGGCCGAGCGGCTGGCCGGGCTCGGCTACGTCGCCTTCGCGCTCGACCTGTTCGGCGACCAGGCGCCCACGCTCGACGACAAGATGGCTCTGGTCCGCCGCCTGCGCGCCGACACCGCCGAGCTCAGGGCGCGAGCGTCGGCGGCGCTGGAGGTGCTGACCGGTCAGTCGAACGCAGACACGGCCAAGCTGGCCGGAATCGGCTTCTGCTTCGGCGGCGCCGCGATGATCGAGCTGGCCCGCGCCGGGGCGCCGCTCAAGGCAATCGCCGCCTTCCATCCCGGTCTCGTCTCGGCTCCCGCGCAGGATAATCGCGCGATCGCCGGCAAGCTCCTCCTCTGCCTCGGCGCGGAAGACCCGATCGCTCCTGCGGAACAACGCGAGACCTTCCTCGCCGAGATGAGCGAGGCCGCAGTTGACTGGCAGATGCAGCTCTACGGCGGAGTCGGCCACAGCTTCACCAACCGCGAGATCGACTCCTGGAACTATCCCGGCTTCCGCTACGATGCGGAGGCTGACGCCCGCAGCTGGCGGGCCATGCGGCACCTGTTCGAGGAGACGCTGAGTTGACAAGCGAAGCCTATATCGTCGCCGCCGCCCGGACCGCCGGGGGGTGGCGGAACGGCGCGCTGAGGGACTGGCATCCGGCCGATCTCGCCGCAGAGGTGCTCGATGCTCTCGTCGCCCGCACCGGCATCGACCCGGCGGCGCTCGAGGACGTGATCATGGGCTGCGTCGGCCAGGCCGGCGAGCAAGCCTTCCATATCGGACGCAATGCCGTGCTCGCCTCGTCGCTGCCGATCTCGGTTCCGGCGGTCACCATCGACCGCCAGTGCGGCTCCTCCCAGCAGGCCATCCAGTTCGCCGCCCAGGCGGTGATGAGCGGCACCCAGGACCTCGTCATCGCCGCCGGGGTCGAATCGATGACTCGGGTGCCGATGGGCCTCCCCTTCACCCTCCCCCTCCAGCACGGCATCGGCACCGGCCCCTTCTCGGACCGGATCAAGCGAAGGTTCGGGGTCGAAGGCTTCAGCCAGTTCGAAGGCGCCGAGGCGATCGCGGCGAAGCACGGATTCGAGAAGGACGAGCTCGACGCTTTCGCTCTGGAGAGCCACCGCAAGGCCGCGGCGGCGACCGAGGCCGGGGCGTTCGCGACGGAGATCGTCCCCGTCGAGGTGACGCGAGAGGACGGGACGGCAGCGCTCCACACGCGCGACGAGGGGATACGCGACGACGCCACCCTGGAAGGCATCACCTCCGTCAAGACGCTGAAGGAGGGCGGCCGGATCACCGCCGCCAACGCCTCGCAGATCTGCGACGGCGCCAGTGGAGTCGTCATCGCCTCGGCGCAGGCCGTGAACGACCATGGCCTGACGCCGATGGCCCGGATCGTCAACCTGACCGTCACCGGCGGTGATCCGGTGATCATGCTGGAGGAAGTGATCCCGGCCACCCGGCGGGCGCTGGCGCGCTCCGGCATGCGGATCGACGACATCGACCTTTACGAGGTCAACGAGGCCTTCGCGCCGGTGCCGCTTGCCTGGCTGAACGAGATCGGCGCCGATCCGGACCGGCTCAACGTCAACGGCGGCGCCATCGCGCTCGGCCATCCGCTCGGAGCCTCGGGCACCAAGCTGATGGCCACCCTCGTCCATGCGCTCAGCGCGCGGGGCAAGCGCTACGGCCTCCAGACCATGTGCGAAGGCGGCGGCCTCGCCAACGTGACGATCGTCGAGAATCTCGCCTGACGCACATTTTGAGCCGTGCGCCGGGGCGCGGCCGGGAGAAACGCGCCTAAGGGCGCTCAGGTGTTGCGTATCGCGGAAGAATATGAGGTCCGGGCTCGGGCGTTGCGTGAGGCGGCGGAGACCATGCGGCAGGCCGAGGCGCGCGAGACGCTCATCCGCTACGCCCTGGATTACGAGGCGCGGGCGGCGGCGATGCGCGGCCGCCGCGAGGAGCCTGGGTCAGCCTGAGAACGCCGTCCTTCAGCTCCTCGTTGACGAAGCGGGTCACCGTCTCGAGGATCCGGCGCACCAGTGCCGCGGCCTCCGGCCGCTGCAGATAACCCGGCGGGAAGCGGACCTCGCCTTTCTCCGAGCGGACCAGAAGGCCCTCGCCAACCAGCGCGTTGACCCGCCGCCGCGCCGTCTCGCGGTTGAGGCCGGTCGCCGCGGCGATCGAGCTGATGTTGGCGGCGCCGACCATTTCGATCGGCACCTGGCTGTCGAGCCGGCGCATCTCGGGCGCGAGCTCGGCGCGGGTCAGCCGCTCGGTGGTGATCGCCGCCACCGCAACCAGGATCATCGCCGTGTCGGTGTCGCGGGTGCCGCGCCGCCACAATTCCATCAGGCGCGCGGTGAGGACCGTCACGCGAATGGCTGTCAGGCGGCTGTTGGCGTCTGCCCCGGCTGAGTCGATGACCACGGGCATGGAGCAAGGGAACTCCCGCCGGCGCCCCCTGTCAAGGCGGGTGAGAGAAAGGATGGGCCCGCCGCCACGGGGGCGGCGGGCCGGCGGGCGCCTCGTGGGGGGTGCGCCCGCTGGCGCCGCAACAGCGCGCCCGGAGCGCGAGCGGAAGCCCCTCGCCGCACGAAATGTGCGCCCGGCTCAGCGCCGGCAGGAATGGACGGCGACGCTGCGTTCGAGACGGGTCGCGCAGCTTTGCCCCTCCGGCTCCGGCCAGGCGGCGGCCCGGGCGCGGGCGGGGCGATAATAATCGTACGGGTAGGAGCGGTCGTAGAGATAGCGGACCCCGTCACGCGTCGGCACCGCCTCCCCCTCCTCGAAGAAGCCGCCCGGCGCCTCGTCAGCATAGTCCGCGACTCCGTAGCCGCCGTAGCCGGCATAGGCATTCCGGCCGCCGCGATGATGGTGACGGTGGCGGCCAGGGCCCATCCAGCCCGCTCCGGGACGCGACGCTTCGGGCGGCGCCACGACCGGGCCGGCCGGCATTGGCACCATGCGGGCCTGGACGGGCGCGGCGGCGGCGAGGCCGGCCAGGAGCAGCAGGGCAGCGCGCATCTTCGGGCACCTCCTTCGCCGCCCATAGCAAAGGTGGGCAGCTCAGGCGACGGTTCGCACACCGCGGAAATGGGACAGTTCCCACGCCGCGGGCCGGAGAAGTCGCGGCGCTTGCCGCGATGGCGGGCGAACCGCTAGACGCGCCTCAATTCCAGCGGGAGACGACCCATGAAGCTCGACGACTCGATTGCCGCCGTGGTGACCGGCGCCGCGTCCGGCCTCGGCGAGGCGACGGCGCGCGCTCTGGCGGAGAGAGGCGTGCGGGTCGCCGTGCTCGACCGCGACGTCGAGAAAGGCGCCAAGGTCGCCGGCGAGATCGGCGGGGTGTTCGCGCAGGTCGACGTCACCTCCGACGAGGCGGTAGACGCTGCCCTCGCCAAGGCGCGCGAGGCGCATGGCCAGGAGCGGATCCTGGTCAATTGCGCCGGAGTCGCCAACGCCGTGAAGACGGTCGGCCGCGACAAGGCGACCGGCGAGCCCAGGGCCTATCCGATCCACCAGTTCGAGCTCGCCATCCAGATCAACCTGATCGGCACCTTCCGGATGATCGCCAAATCCGCCTTTGGAATGGTCGGCCTGGAGCCGCTCGAGGACGGCGAGCGCGGAGTCATCGTCAACACCGCCTCGGTGGCGGCCCAGGACGGCCAGATCGGCCAGGCCGCTTATTCAGCCTCGAAGGCGGGCGTGCTCGGCATGGCCCTGCCGATCGCCCGCGACCTGATGAACGAGGGCATCCGGGTCAACACCATCCTGCCGGGCGTGTTCAAGACTCCGATGGTGGCGATGATGCCCGAGAACGTGCAGGAGGCGCTGGCCGCCCAGGTCCCCTTCCCCAAGCGGCTCGGCCGCCCCGAGGAATATGCCCGGCTCGCCTTGTTCATCGCCGAAAGCCCGTACCTCAACGGCGAATATGTCCGCCTCGACGGCGGCATCCGGATGGCCCCGCGCTAAAATTGGGGACAGGCACGAATTTTCTCTTCGCCGAACCGTCGCGGGCCGGAAATTCGTGCCTGTCCCCAATTTTCTATGGCCTAAGATATTGTTGCGGCGGTGAAAATTCTGGAACGAGGGCGGCGGCGCCGGGTTTATTGATCCATGTTGGATCCGTCCGCCTCCCCCGCCGTGCTGATCGTCGACGACGAGCCGCTGATCCGCATGGCGGCGGCCGACACGCTGGCCGATGCGGGCGTTACCCCGTTCGAGGCGGCGGACGGCGGCGAGGCGCTGGAGCTGATCGAGGAGCATCCCGAGATCGCCCTCATCGTCACCGACGTCGAGATGCCCGGAATGGACGGGATGACCCTCGCCCGCCGAGCCTCGCGCCTTCGGCCCGAGCTCGGCTTCATCGTCACCTCCGCGCGCGGAGAGGCCGACGCGCCCGAAATGCCCGGAGACGGCGCCTTTCTCGCCAAGCCCTACGCCCCTCGCCAATTGCTGGCGCTGATCCGCGACAAGCTCCGGCTCTCGCTTTAGCTCTACCGCTGGGCCGCCGCAGCCCCTAGTCAGGCGCGCATGCACGGAAGCCGCGACACGACAAGGCCATGACGGCGCTCGCCGGGTTCTGGAGTTTCGACGGGCGCGATCCGCTCGGTCCCGTCCGCCGCATGCTGAAGGCGCAGGCGCTCTACGGCCGAGCCGACGCGGACTGGTGCGACGGGGTCGCGGCGCTCGGGCGGCGGCTCCATCCCATCCTGCCGGAGGACAAGTTCGACCTCGGGCCGGCGGTCGCCGCGAGCGGCCGGCTCGCCCTCGTCGCCGACGTCCGCCTCGACAATCGGGGCGAGATCGAAGCGGCGCTCGGCCTCGGCGCCGAGGCGGCGCGCCGCGCGAGCGACGCCTCGCTTCTGCTGGCGGCTCTGGAGCGGTGGGAAGAGGCCGCGCTCGACCGGCTGGTCGGCGATTTCGCCTTCGCTCTGTGGGACGGCGGGAAAAGGCGGCTCCTCCTCGGCCGCGATTATTCCGGGCAGCGGCCGCTCCATTACCATCGCGGCGCCGGCTTCGTCGCCTTCGCCTCGATGCCCAAGGGCCTGCACGCCCTCCCCGAAATCCCCTACCGGCTCAACGAGGAAGCGGCGCTGGGCTTCCTCGCCTTGATGCCCGAGAGCGGGCCGGCGACCCTGTTCGAAGGAATCGAGCGGGTCGAGCCCGGACACATGGTCGCGATCACCCAGGAGGGGATCGCGTCCCGCAAATACTGGCAGCCGCGGCTCGACCCCATCCGGCTGGCCAGCCCGGGCGACTATCAGGCGGCGATGCGCGAGCGGCTCGATGCGGCGGTCGCCGCCTGCCTTCGCGGCGCCGGCGACCTGGTCGCCGCCCATCTCAGCGCCGGGCTCGACAGCTCCGCCGTCGCCGCCACCGCCGCCACGCTGATGCGTCCCTCGGGAGGCCGGGTCGTCGCCTACACCGCCGTTCCGCGCGAGGGCTATGACGGCCCGTTCGTCCCCAACACGATCGGCGACGAGGGCGCGCTCGCGGCGGCGACGGCGGCGATTCACCCGAACATCGACCATGTGCTCGTCACCACCGAGGGCCGGACCCCGCTCGACCATCTCGACCGCCAGTTCCTGCTCTACGAGCGGCCGGTCCTGAACCTGTGCAACGCCACCTGGGCGGACGCGATCAACGACAACGCCCGGGCGCGCGGCCTCGACGTCCTGCTCACCGGCCAGATGGGCAATATGAGCTTCAGCTATGCCGGAATGGAGCACCTCCCGGAGCTTCTCGCCCGGGGCCGGCTGGTGCGGCTCGCCGGAACCGCTCTGGCCCTGTACCGCGGCGGCACCCGCGCCGGAACGATCGCGGCGCAGACGATCGGCCCGTTCCTTCCCCGGCCGGTCTGGCGCGCGATCGGCCGGCTTCGCGGCGGCGGCAAGGGCCTCGCCGATTATTCGCTGGTCCGCGCCGAGGAGGCGAAGCTGCAGGCGCGGGCCGGCCGCCGAGGCCTCGATCTCTCCTACCGCCCGCGCCGCGATCCGGTGGGAACGCGCCTCTGGGTCCTCGCCCGAACCGATCCCGGCACTTTGAACAAGGGAATCCTCGCCGGCTGGGGCCTCGACATGCGCGATCCGACCGCCGACCGGCGGCTGATGGAATTCTGCCTTCGCGTTCCCGCCGAGCAATATCTGCGCGGCGGAATGCCCCGGGCGCTGGCCCGTCAGGGTCTCGCCGACCGCCTTCCGGCCGCGGTTCTGAACGAGCGCCTCAAGGGCCTCCAGGCGAGCGACTGGCACGAAGGCCTCGCCGCCGCCCGCGAGACGCTCGGCGAGCAGGTCGAGAGCCTCGCCCGATCCCCGGCGGCGGCCGAGGCGCTGGACCTCGAGCGGCTGCAACGACTCCTCGCCGATTGGCCGGAGGGCCGCTGGGCCGACAAAGAGGTCGTCCAGCATTACCGGCTGGCCCTGCTGCGCGGAATCGCCGCCGGCCACTTCATCCGCAAGGTGACAGGCTCGAACTAGGGGCGTATGCCCGAGCGATATCCGACTCTAAAACATATTTGCATTCATTCTTGTCGATAGAGCCCGTAGGTTGATCTGGCTCGCCGAATAGTAGCTGAACGCGTTATTCGACCCGAACGTGCTAAGTCGCACAAACCAAGTTCACGGCTTATCGAGCGCTTTCCAGCACAGTGGGATCCGAAGCTTGGAATTCACGTGACTTGAAGTCGCG